>Ga0068851_10000048_pt1 | contig 73185 bp, 67 predicted proteins | sample KBSCornC12_FD_66588 | JGI IMG/M metagenome (GOLD analysis project Ga0068851, IMG submission 66588) | Corn rhizosphere microbial communities from Kellogg Biological Station, Michigan, USA - KBS Corn C1-2 | ecosystem: Host-associated > Plants > Roots > Rhizosphere > Soil ...
GGGTTTGATGCGATGTGCCGGATGGTGCAGGCCAATATGGGCATCGGCATCCTGCCGCAGAAAGCCTATGAATTATTTGGTCGCGCACTGGGTTTGCATGCCGTACCGCTGACGGACGATTGGTCGGATCGCAGCCTGATCCTGGTGGTGCGCGATGAAACCCAGCTGTCACCGGTCAGTCGATTGTTATTCGATTATTTGAGCGTTCGCGTTTAGCGAACGCTGTTTGCCAACTGACGGTTGGATTTCTCCTGCATCGGCCCTCTAGTCTTGGCCGCACATTCCAAGAATAAGAGGTACACCCCATGACGGCTCCCCTGAGCGGTATCAAGGTGATCGAGATCGGCACCCTGATTGCCGCGCCGTTCGCCGCCCGGCTGATGGCCGAGTTTGGCGCCGAGGTGATCAAGATCGAAGCCATGGGCCAGGGCGACCCACTTCGCAAATGGCGAAAGCTGCACGAAGGCACGTCGCTGTGGTGGTACCTGCAATCGCGCAACAAGAAGTCCCTGGCGCTGGACCTCAAGTCGCCGGAAGGCCTGGACCTGATCAAGCAATTGCTCGGCGACGCCGACGTGCTCATCGAAAACCTGCGCCCCGGCGGCCTGGAAAAGCTCGGCCTCGGCTGGGACGTGCTGCACGCTCTCAACCCGAAGCTGACCCTGGTGCGTATCTCCGGCTATGGCCAGACCGGCCCGTATCGCGACCGTCCGGGTTTCGGCGCCATCGGCGAAGCCATGGGCGGCATCCGCTACACCACCGGCAACCCGGACTCGCCACCGGCGCGGGTCGGCGTGAGCCTGGGGGATTCGTTGGCTTCACTGCACGGCGTGATCGGCGCACTGATGTCGCTGCTGCGGGTCAAGACCGGCCAGGGCGATGGGCAGATTGTCGATGTGTCTCTGGCCGAAAGCGTGTTCAACCTGATGGAAAGCCTGGTGCCGGAATACGACATGCTCGGCCATGTGCGTGAACGCAGCGGCGGCGCCTTGCCGGGCATTGCGCCGTCCAACACCTACCTGACCGCCGACGGGGCCTACGTGGTGATCGCCGGCAACAGCGACCCGATCTACAAGCGCCTGATGCACACTATCGGCCGCGCCGACCTGGCCGAAGCGCCCGCGTTCGCCCACAACGATGGCCGCGCCGCCAAGAGCGGTTTGCTCGACGCCGCGATTACCCACTGGACCAGCAGCCTGCCCATCGAGCAGGTGCTCAGCGCCCTGGAAGCCGCCGAAGTGCCGGCCGGACGCATCTACTCCGTGGCGGATATCGTCAGCGACCCGCATTACCAGGCGCGTGAGATGTTGCTCAATGCCGAGCTGCCCGGCGGTGTATCGGTGAAGATGCCGGGCATCGTACCCAAACTGTCGGAAACCCCCGGCGGCGTGAACTGGCAAGGCCCGACCCTGGGCCAGCACACCGACGAAATTCTTGGCAGCCTGGGCCTGGCCGGTGCCGATATCCAACGCCTGAAAACCTCGGGAGTGGTGCAATGATTTCAGACTATTGCGACCCGCTGATCGTGCAGGAAGTCTCCCCGCGCGATGGCCTGCAAATCGAGCCGACCTGGGTCGAAACAGCGGACAAGATCGCCTTGATCGATCAGCTTTCCCTCGCCGGTTTCTCACGGATCGAAGCCGGTTCATTCGTGTCGCCCAAGGCCATCCCGGCGTTGCGTGATGGTGAACAGGTGTTCCAGGGCATCGACCGTAAGCCGGGTGTGATCTACGTTGCGCTGATCCCCAACCTCAAGGGCGCCCAGCGCGCCATCGAGTCCCGTGCCGATGAACTGAACCTGGTGATGTCCGCCAGCCAGACCCACAACCTGGCCAATATGCGCATGCGCTGCGAGGCGTCGTTGGCGGCGTTTGATGACATCGTCAGTTTTGCCCGCGACTACCCGGTGAGGCTTAACGGCAGCATTGCCACCACCTTCGGTTGCCCGTTCGAGGGCAAGATCGATGAAGACCGTGTTCTGCAGATTGTCGAGGCTTATCAGGCACTGGGCATCCAGGGCATCAGCTTGGCGGACACCACCGGCATGGCCAATCCGCGTCAAGTGACGCGCCTGGTCAAACGCGTGCTGGAGCGTGTGTCCGCCAGCAATCTGACCCTGCATTTCCACAACACGCGCGGCCTGGGCTTGTGCAACGTGCTGGCCGCCTATGAGGCTGGCGCCCGTCGTTTTGACGCGGCGCTGGGTGGCTTGGGGGGCTGCCCGTTTGCACCGGGGGCGTCGGGCAATATCTGCACTGAAGATTTGGTCAACCTGTGTGATGAAGTCGGGATTCACACCGGCATCGACCTGCCGCATCTGCTGAATATGTCCCGCCGTCTTCCCGCTTTGCTTGGACACGAGTTGCCCAGCCAGGTAGCCAAGGCCGGACGCAATTGCGACCTGCATCTACCCCCGGCGTATATCGCAACGCTGTAACGCCGCACCAGACAACAAAAACAATCGGGCGCCTGTGAGCAGCCCGCTGGAGAGAAACCATGAGCACTAATACGTTGGAGGCCGGCGCGCGCCCGGCCGCTGAAATCGATGCAGAAAAAGCCCTGGTCAGCAAGGTCGCCTGGCGCCTGATGCCGCTGATCATGGTGTGCTACCTGTTCGCGTTTTTTGACCGGATCAACATCAGCTTCGCCAAGTTCCAGTTGCAGGCTGACCTGAGCCTGAGCGACACCGCCTACGGCCTGGGGGCCGGGCTGTTCGTGGTGGGGTATGTGATCTTCGAGGTGCCGAGCAACATGATGCTGTACAAGGTCGGCGCCCGGCGCTGGATTGCGCGGATCATGATGTCGTGGGGGCTGGCGACGGCGGCCATGGTGTTTGTCACGGCCGAGTGGCAGTTCTACGGCCTGCGCTTCATCATCGGCGCGATGGAGGCGGGTTTTGCGCCAGGCGTGCTGTATTACCTGACCTTATGGTTCCCGCAGCATTTCCGTGGGCGCATCACCTCGATGTTGTTCCTGGCCTCGGCGTTTGCGGGCCTGGTGGGCGCACCGTTCTCCGGCCTGGTGTTGGAACACCTCGACGGTGTCTTGCAGATGCGCGGCTGGCACTGGTTGTTCCTGCTCGGCGGCTTGCCGTGTATCGGCCTGGGTTTGCTGGTGCTGACCTTGCTCAAGGATCGCATCGAAGACGCCCACTGGCTGACGGCGGCGGAGAAGACGTTGCTGGCAAGCCGTATCGCCAAGCACGAGCCGAACCAGCACGGCGGTTCGCTGCTGTCGGCGATCCGCATCCCCGGGTTCCTGATGCTCGGTTTTATCTACTTCCTGATCCAGGTGGCGTCCTACGGCCTCAACTTCTGGGCGCCGCAATTGATCCGCAGCGCCGGCACCCAGAGCCCGGTGATGATCGGCCTGCTCACGGCGATTCCTTATGTGTGCGGCGCCATCAGCATGGTGGTAATCGGGCGGCTGTCGGATGCCACCGGCGAGCGGCGCAAGTTTGTCTGCGGCCTGGTGGTGCTGGGGGCGATAGGCTTTTTCAGTGCCGGGATTTTTGCCGACCACACCACCTTCCTGATCATCGCCTTGGGCATGTTGGGCGCGGGTATCATCGCCTCGATCCCGACCTTCTGGACCCTGCCACCCAAGTTGCTGGCCGGCGCCGGTGCAGGCGCGGCGGGAGGCATTGCGGTGATCAATACCCTCGGGCAGTTCGGCGGCATTGTCAGCCCGGTGATGGTGGGGCGGATCAAGGACCTCACCGGCAGCACCACCCCGGCGCTTTACGTGATCGGTGTGTGTGCGCTGTTGGCGGCGGCGCTGTTGCTGTGGGGGCTGCCGCAGAAGTTGCGCACCCTCGATAAAGGCTGATCGGTCCATTGAGGGCGAACACTGCAACGGTGACAAGCCCGCCTGATTCGGTGATGACCGTTCGTCGCACTGACAAGTTTTTTCTAAACCTTTACCGCCCTCAAAATTCGAAATGAGGGCGGGGTGTATTCCCCGCCCCTATTTTTGCCCTGGAGGAACCCATCATGAGCCGCATGGCTATCCGGTTACGCACCGCCAGTTTCGCGATGCTGCTGGGCCTCGGCGCCAGCAATGCTTTCGCCCAGTCGCCTGCTGAATTCATCGAGCAGGCTTCGGCCAAAGGCATGGCCGATATCGAAACCAGCCGCATGGCCCACGCCAAGACCTCGTCCCAGGAAATCAAGGACTACACCATCGAGGTGATCAACGAGCGCACCCTGGCCAACCAGCACCTGGCGGCCATCGCCAAGAAGCTCGACCTGCCCGTGGCACCGCGCGAAAAGATTGTCGATAAAGCCGAAACCCTGATGCCCGAACTCAAGGACGGCGACTCCTTCGATGCGGCCTACACTGCGCAGCAAGTGAAGGAAAACGAAGACGCCATCGCCCTGTTCAAGCAGGAAGGTGCGGCGTCGGATGTGCCGGAAATCAAAGCCCTGGTCGATGAGACGCTGCCCAAGCTGGAAGAGCGTCTGCAAAAAGCCCGTGAATTGGCGTCGACCTATGGCAAAGGTCATCAAGGCGACGGTTGAGCCTGTCTCCTGAACTGAAAAAACGGCGGCTGGATCTTCTCCAACCGCCGTTTTTTCATGCCTGGTTCAAATCGGTCTTGGTCGCTGCCGCATCGTCGGCGGCATGACCACAACTGCTGTTCAGGCTTACCGTGCCGGCGTTGCCGATGCTGCGATATTCCTGGCGCAGTTTTTCCAGTTCCTTGCGATCCAGCCCATCCAGGCTAAGTACCGCATTCTGTGCATCCTTGGACACACGCAGTAGCTCGTCGATCTTGATATGCAGGATGTCGTTATCGCGGTTCTGCGTGTTCTGGATCAGGAACACCATCAAGAAGGTGATGATGGTGGTCGAGGTATTGATGATCAGTTGCCAGGTGTCGTTATAGTGGAAATACGGCCCGCTCAAGCTCCACGCCAGGATCAGCGCCACTGCCGCGTAGAACGTGCGCGGGCTGCCGGCCCAGCGGGACAGGGATTGGGAGACTGCGGAGAATTTCATGACCGTTTTCCTTGGAAGGGTGATGAAGTTATGGACCGCAGGGAATCTTTGAAATTTCTTTTTACATTTGACCGACGCTTCTTAAAACGCCAATTCGACCTGGCCAGTACCTTCAAGCGCGAGCAAATATTGCTTGGCTTTCAACCCTCCGGCAAATCCGGTCAAGCCGCCCGACGCGCCAATGACCCGATGGCACGGCGCAATGATCGAAATCGGGTTACGTCCATTGGCCGCGCCCACTGCGCGAACGGCTTTAGGATTACCGATCTGCTGGGCAATTTGGCTGTAGCTGCGGGTTTCGCCAAAAGGAATGGTGAGCAGCGCCTGCCAGACCTGCTTTTGAAAATCGGTGCCGGTAAAGTCCAGCTCAAGCTCGAACTGGTTGCGGTTGCCGGCAAAGTACTCGTGCAACTGGCGTTCGGTCTCCAGCAACACCGGGCTGTCATTGGCCTCGTGCAGTTCACCCAGGCGCACGCGATTGGCGCGTTCTTCTGCCCAGAGGATGGCACTGAGCTTGCCAGCACGCGCCACGAGGGTGAGTACGCCGACAGGCGAAGGCATGAGCTTGTATTCGTAGGACATGAGCGGGCTCCTGGGTAGGCGGGGTAGCGTTGAATCTAGACCACGCCGCCCAACTGAAAACTACGTTTCTTGCGATTGAATTCGGTTTATTCAGTGGTCCTGCTGTAACACTTTAAGTGCCGCTGAAGCCAGAAAGCCGGAACGGCTTTTTTCTTCCGGGTGGTGCAGCACATATTCATCGATGCGGTTCAGCAGATAACCGGGCAGCGTGATGTTCAGCTTCTGCGCCTTGCCCAGGTACTTGGTGACATCAATGTCCACCACCGCCCAGGTGCAACCTGCATATTGAGGGTTGGCGGCGTGCAAGGTGACCTTTTGCGCGCTGGGAATCGGTGCACCGTCTTCCGCCAGGATCTCGAAGTGTCCTTCAATGGCTTCGCGGGCCATGGCCATGGCGTCGTCCAGGTCATCGCCGGCGGAGTAGCAGCCGGGAATATCCGGGACTTCCACGCCCCAGGCGTGGTCGTCGTCGCCGGTTGAAATTGCAATCGGGTAAAGCATGTCTGTTGTCCTCCACGGACGGTCAACTCAGCAGAGCCTGTTTCAAAATGCTCTTGGCGGTCTTGTCCAACAGGTCCTTCTTTGGATGGGGAATCGTCACCAGCCCCGGTTTTGTCGGGTGCTTGAAGTGGTGATGGCTGCCTCTGATGCGTACCAGATACCAACCGTCCGAAACGATGCGACCTATCAAATATCGGCTATCCACACCACCTCCTTGTGGTGTGTGATGGTGGTGACTATAACCACTGAAAGGAAATCATCAACACTCTACCTACCAGTGGTTGATGACCGGCATTTTGGCAGGTGGTCAAGAGAGTGTATGAGCGCGGCGAAATGGCGCTGCAAGGAGGTATTGCGAGATTTTGCAGCGGCGTTACCGGGCCTTTAGTGTCTGTGCAATGACTGCGAGAAACGCATCAACCAGTACACTTTTTGATTCTTTCCGGGTCAGTACCAACAGCTGTGCACACGCATCCGCTTCCACCAACGGCCTGTACGTCACGCCTTTATTCATCAGGCTCTGCGTACACGCCGGCACCAACGCCACGCCTTGTCCGGCGGCCACCAGCGCAATGATCGAGGTGATCTGCCGCCCGGTCGGGCCTGGGCGTAACGGCTGGCCGTGGTGCCGGTAAAGCTGTTCGATGGACTGGTTGAGCCCCGAGCCATAATCCGCTGGAAACAGAATCAACGGGTAGGCAGTGAGCTGCGCCAGGCTGACGTTGGGTTGATTGGCCAGCGGGCTGTCGCTGGACACAGCGGCCACCAGGCGTTCTTCACCCAGGGACAGCGCTTGCACCGCTTCGCCTTGGGGCAACAGGCGACTCAGGCCGATATCCAGCCGCCCATCTGCCACCTGCGCACCCAGGCTGCCCGAGGCGCATTCCACCAGGGTCAATTGCACATCGGGAAAGCGTTGGGCAAACGCCTGGATCGCCTGGCTGAACAGGTCCGACAGTGCGATCGAGCTGACATAGCCTAACGCCAGTTGCCCGGCCGTACCTGCCGCGAGTTTGCCAGCGATCACCTGTGCCAACTCCACCTGCTCCAGCACGCCGCGTGCATAGGGCAGGAATGAGCGGCCTTGCGCGGTGAGGGTGACCGTGCGGCTGGTGCGGTCGAACAGCTTGAAGCCCAGCTCGGTTTCCAGCGCCGAGATCTGTCGCGTCAGCGGCGGTTGCGCCAGGTGCAGGCGAATGGCTGCGCGGCCGAAGTGCAATTCTTCGGCGACGGTCAGAAAGTAACGCAGCTTGCGTAGGTCGAGCATCCTGGTCCTTGGGTATCGATCGGTCCGAAATCGGTATTGGTTCAAGACCTGCCGGCCATTCTATAAAGACCTCACAAAATAAAACGAGAGGTTTCATGAAACCGCGCCTGCATTGTGCCCGTCTTGCCCTGTTCCTGTGTGGCTGCGCGGCGTTCCTCAACCTGTATGCCACACAGAGCATTCTCCAGACATTTGCTACGCAGTTTCACATCAGCGCCAAGGCGGCGGGGTGGAGCATCACCGTGACGACGCTGGCCGTGGCGATCACTGCGCCGTTTGTCAGCCGCCTGACCGGGCGCTTCGAACCACGCACGGTGATCAGCGCAGCGGCTTTGCTGTTGGCGCTGCCGTCACTGATGACCGCCTGGGCCGACAGCTTTGCCGAAGTGTTGGTGTGGCGGTGTGTGGCAGGGATGTTGATCCCGGTGGTATTCGCCACCAGCGTGGCGTATATCGGCGACCGCTGGCGTGGCGGTACGCTGACGGAAGTCACCAGCCTGTATGTGGCAGGGACCGTGCTGGGTGGGTTCGCCGGGCGTTTCATCACCGGCGTCGTGACTGAATATGTCGGCTGGCGCGAAGCCTTTGAATGGCTGGCGGTGCTGAGCCTGATGGTGGGTGGGTTTATCCAGTTTCTGTTGCCGATGAGTCGTGTGCGCTCTGAGAAGGTTCAACCCTCGTTCTCGGCGGTTTTTAGCAAGCCCTTGCTGGCTGCCTACGCCGTAGGATTTTGTGTGTTGTTCTCACAGGTCGCAGCGTTTACCTACGCAGGTTTTTACCTTGGATTACCGCCCTTCAGCCTGGGGCCTGCGGCATTGGGCACGCTGTATATGGTGTTTTTGCTGGCGCTGATCGTGATCCCCATCGCCGGGCGCCTCAGCAAATCCCGGCCCCACGCTGAACTGCTGAGTGTGGCTGCGCTGCTGGGCATCAGCGGCTCGGCGCTGACGCTGGTGCCTTCCTTGTGGTGCATCGTGGTGGGCCTGGCTCTCAGTTCTACCGGCGTATTCCTCGCGCAGTCGGCGGCCAAAGCGTTCACCACGGCGACGGCCCGTGACAATAAAGCAGGCGCTGTGGGGGTGTACCTGACGTGTTACTACCTGGGCGGCAGTTGCGGCGCCATTGTCCCGGCATTGATCTGGGAACGCTGGGGCTGGGCCGGGTGTGTGGCGCTGATTATCACCTTCCAGGTGTTGACCTTGCTGATCGCCCTGACCGGCTGGAGGCCCGCCAAACCTCAACTGATCCCGACGCCATGAATGCCATCCCACCCCGCCGTCGCACGCTGATCGCCGGCTGCAGTGCCCACGCCGTGCATGATGGCCTGACCGATGTCATCTACGTGCTGCTGCCGATCTGGCAAACACAGTTCGCCTTGTCCTACGCCCAGGTCGGGCTGTTGCGCGGTGCCTATTCCGGGATGATGGCGGTGTTCCAGCTCATGGCCAGCCGCGCCGCAAAACGCTGGGGCCGAGTGCCGATGCTGGTCGGCGGAACCGCGCTCGCCGGCACGGCTTACCTGTTGGTGGGCCAGGCCACCGGGCTGCTGATGCTCTTGCTGGCGCTGCTGTTGGGTGGGCTGGGGGCCAGTAGCCAACATCCGCTGGCGTCTTCGATGATCAGCGATGCCTACGAAGACGGTGGCGGAATCAAGCTGGCGTTGTCCCAGTACAACTTCTCCGGCGACATCGGCAAAACCCTGATCCCCGGTCTGGTCGGCCTGTTGCTCACGCTGATCAGTTGGCGCGCCAGTGCCACGTTGCTGGGGTTGCTGGGGTTGGCGGCGGCGGGGTTGCTGTGGTGGCTTATTCCTGCGCAAACATCCGAAGCGTCCTCGACCAAAAAAGCCAGACCCTTCACTGGAACAGGCTCCGTCACCGGCCTGCGCGCACTGATCCTCACCGGCACCCTCGACAGTGCCGTGCGCATGGGCTTTCTCACCTTCCTGCCGTTTCTGCTGCAGGCCAAGGGGGCCGGCACCGCCGGTATTGGCCTGGCCCTGACCCTGCTGTTTATCGGCGGCGCGTTCGGCAAATTATTCTGCGGCTACCTGGGCGCACGCATCGGCATGATGAAGACGGTGTGGTTGACGGAGGGCAGCACGGCACTGCTGATCGTGGCGGCGGTGTACCTGCCGTTGAGCGGGTTGATGGTGATGTTGCCGGTGCTGGGGCTGGTGCTCAACGGCACGTCTTCGGTGTTGTACGGTGCGGTGCCCGATCTGGCACCAGCAGAGAAACGCGAACAGGCGTTCGCCGTGTTCTACACCGGCACGATTGGTGGCGGGGCACTGGCGCCGGTGGTGTTCGGCGGGGTGGGGGATGCGCTGGGCGTGACGGTGGCGGTGATGCTGCTGGCCGGGATGTTGGTGGTGACGTTGCCGTTGGCATGGGTGGTTCAGCGGGGGATTCACTCAAGCGATTCAGTGTCTGGTGGTATGTCCAGCTCGAGCGAACAGGTCGATGCCCAAGGAGCAGGGGGCCTTGAACACGGTTTCAAAGCGAGGTGTTGCACCGGGAGCAAACGCCTTGTACAGACACCAGGCCGCCCATGCCAAGGGGGAGGAAAGCCGAAAAACACAATGTGCATCTATGCGTTGACCGCTGAAGTCTGATCTTGCGAAGTTGCCTACACGCTCATCGGAACGCGTTGGGTTGTACACCATGGGGAGGCTATTTATGGTTTGTCAGCCGCTAGATGCTCGATGGCAACTGCACGCAACACATCCTAAAGTGTGCCGGTATCCCGAAAGCTACCCGGTTCACTCGCCTGCGTGCAGTTGCCACCCTCCCATCAAATTCAACGCATAAAAAAACCGGCCACCAAAGGACCGGTTTTTTTGCATCCCTCGTCAGAGACAACCTGACGCGGAACGAGAATCCGAGTGGAGCGGGTAGAGGGAATCGAACCCTCGTCGGAAGCTTGGGAAGCTACTGTTCTACCATTAAACTATACCCGCTCAGAGCGGCTGACTTTGTACCAGAAGTTCGTCGGGATTTGAAGTTTTTCTTCAAAAATATGTGTGGGTTACAGATGTCTCACACATCGACAAGCGAACCCATTGTAGGAGCGAGCTTGCTCGCGAAAGACTCAAGAGCGCCACGTTCTCTCAGGAGACGAGCGTTATCGTTGACGTTCTTCGCGGGCAAGCCCGCTCTTGCAGGGGGGCGTGTTTCAGAGTGCAAAGGCATGTTGTGCCGGGCCGGTCTGATAACGCAATCGGCTGACCTGGCGCTCCGGTTTCAAGAAGCCCACCACCGCATCCCGGCTGTCCCGACAGGCGGCCTTGTGCTCCATGTCCAGGAAATGCCCCGTGGCCTGGATCGTGCTGAAGCTGCTTTTTGCCACATGCTGGCCAAACAGCTTGGCATCCTGGGCGCTGGTGTATTCGTCCCATTCACCGTTCAAAAACAACACCGGGATGTCGATCTGCCTGGCTGCCTTGAGGTAGCACAGGCGGTCACTGTTGAGCACATGGCTGATGTGGAAGTGCATCTGCCCATACTCGTGTTCGGCCAGGCTGCTCACGTGCTTGTAGTTGAAGCGCTTGAACAGTGACGGCAGGTGTTTGCCGATGGTGCTGTTGACCAGGTGGCCGACGCGGTCGCGGTCGAGGTTGCCGAGGTAGTCGACGCCGCGTTCCAGGTAGTCGCGCATGGGCGCGTTGATCACTGGGGAGAACGAGCTGATCACGGCTTTTTCCACGCGACGTGGCCGGTGGGCGAGGGCGACCAGGGTGGCGGCACCGCCCCAGGAAAACGACAGCACATGTTCAGCGGCGAAGTGGTCGATGAGCTCCAGCAGGATCTGGCCTTCGACTTCCTTCGTCAGCATCTGCTCATGGCGGTTATGGATTTTGGAGCGACCGGCGTAGGGCTGGTCGTACAAAACCACATTGAACTGCGGGTACAGGCTTTTCACGGTTTGGGCGAAGGATGCCGTGGTGGCCATGGAGCCGTTGACCAGGATGATGGTCTTTGCAGCAACGTCCGCGCGATAGAACTCCGTGTAAACCCGATACTGACCCTGTATATCCAACACAGCGATTTCTGGCCTCATGTCGTAAGACTCCTGGCAAGCGGGTAGGGCGCGCAGATCACTCTGCACGAGCTTTGTGACAGGTAGGCATACGCCTGGAAAAGGAGGGCCCATGTCGATCCGATGACGGCTGGCCGACGGGTGTTGTTGTGACGGGCTGTTTGCCTGGAAGGCCCGTAGATCAAGCGCGGGCGGGGCAAGGTGTTTCTTGGAGGTTATAGGCGACTCGCCAGTCATATTTGAACTGGTGATCCTGATTCAAGCAGTCCAGTCGGTACCTCGCAAGGTGACCTGGCGGTTTTTTGCTATCAGCGGCTGAACGGTCGTCAGACCTGTCGGATTTCGTCGTCAGTCAGCGCCCGATACTGGCCCGGCGCAAGGGTCGCATCCAGCACCAGGGGCCCCATGCGCTCGCGGTGCAGGCCGATGACCTTGTTATCAAAGTGCCCGAACATGCGCTTCACCTGGTGATAACGCCCTTCGATGATGCTCAAGCGTGCGGTTCTCGGCCCGAGCAATTCCAACTCGGCGGGGTGGGTGGTCAAGTCTTCGAAGGCGAAGTAAATACCTTCGGCAAATGTCGTTGCGTATTCAGGGCCGATAGCCTGTTCGGTCTCGACGAGGTACACCTTGGGCAACTTGGTCTGCGGTTGCGTCAGGCGCCGCGACCATTGGCCGTCGTTGGTGATCAGCATCAGGCCGGTGGTGTTGAAGTCCAGACGGCCGGCAATGTGCAAGTCGCCTTTGTCCGGCTCATCGAGTAAATCCAGAACCGTCGGATGTTGCGGATCAGAGGTGGCGCTCACGCACCCCCGGGGCTTGTGCAGCATGAAGTAACGCGCCGGTTTGCCTGCCTGCAGCACCTCATCGTCAACGCTCACTCGGCTGAATTCCCGCACCTCGTGATGGGGGTCGCTGACGGCCACGCCATCCACCGCCACACGCCGCTCAACCAACAGTAGGCGCACTTGCTTGCGATTGAAGCGCGGCAGGTTACTGAGGAAACGATCCACCCGCATTACGTCGGCTCAACCCTACGCAGTTGCTCATCAACCTGGGCACAACGCGGGCACAGGCAGGCCTGGTTGCGCAGTTCATCGGGCAGGGCCTGGAGCACCGCCGGGTCGATGGTGACGCTGTAGCACCAGCAGGCCTGGTCGACCGTACGGGGGTCAGCCAGGCTGCAGTCGTTGCGTGCACCGCAGGCGGGGCAAAGGGTGGGTGTGGTCATGGGCTAGTTCGGGCAAGGTTGCGGATGATTCCGCCAGGCCCTGTACGATACAGGGCCGTCCCCGCCCAGGCCACTCAGAGCTGGAACTTGCTGACCAGCACGTTGAACGAGGTGGCCAGGCGCGACAGGTCCTGGCTGGAGGCGTTGGTCTGATGGGCGCCGGCCGCCGTCTGGGTGGACAGGTCCTGGATGTTCAGCAGGTTGCGGTCCACTTCGCGGGCCACCTGGGCCTGTTCCTCCGAGGCCGAGGCGATCACCAGGTTGCGTTCATTGATCTTCGCCACGCTGGTGGTGATCCGTTGCAGCGCTTCGCCGGCGTTCTGCGCCAGGGTCTGGGTGTTGTTGGCCCAGGTCAGGCTCTTGTTCATCGCCGCGACGGCGGCGTCGGCACCGGTCTGCACTTCACCAATCATCTTTTCGATATCGACCGTGGACGTCTGGGTGCGATGGGCCAGGGCGCGCACTTCATCGGCGACCACGGCAAAACCGCGACCTTGCTCACCCGCACGGGCCGCTTCAATGGCCGCATTGAGCGCCAGCAGGTTGGTCTGGTCGGCGATGCCACGGATCACATCGATCACCTTGCCGATCTCCCGTACCTGCCCGGCGAGGTCTGCCACCGACTGCGTGGAGTCATTGATCTCAACCACCATCGAGCTCATGCCGGACACCGCCTGTTCCACTTGCTGGCGACCCTCTTCGGCTTCGGTGGTGGCCTGGCGCGAGGCTTCAGAGGTCGAGACGGCGTTGCTGGCCACTTCGTCCACGGCGGCGGTCATCTGGTTGACGGCGGTGGCCGCCTGTTGGATCTCATCGTTCTGGCGGGTCAGGCCACGGCTGCTTTCATCGGTGACCGCACTCAGTTCTTCAGCCGCCGATGCAAGCTGGTCGGACGCGTTGGCGATTTCCACCAGGGTGCTTTTCAGGCCGCCCTGCATATCCGAGAGGGCCATCAGCAGTTGCCCGGCTTCGTCGGTACGCTCGGTGACGATGGCCTGGGTCAGGTCGCCCTGGGCAATGCGTTGCGCGTTCTGCACGGCTTGAGCGATGGGGCGGGTGATCAGGCGGGTGATCAACACACCGATGATGACCGCAATGATGAAGGCCAGCACAATGCCGCTGATCATCCAGGTCAATGCACTGTTGCGCAGTTCCTCGGCAGCAATGGCGCCTTCCTTGATCTGGCGGTTGTTGGACTCGATCATCACGCGGATCAGTTCGCGTGCCTGGCGGAAGAGTTCATTATTGCTGGTGTTGAGTTGGGTGCGGGCCTGATCGACCTGGCCGCCGTCGAGCATCGCCATGATGCGTTCGGAGTTGCTGATGTAGCTGGGCCAGAGCAGGTCAAGCTTGTCTCCCGCTGCCCGTTCGTCGTCTTCCAGCGGCGTAGCGCGGTAGGTGGCGTACGCAGCCTGGCTGCGCTTGAGTTCCTGGGCGATATCCTGGCGCACACGGTCGCGATCCTGTGGGGATACGTCGCCCTTGCTGGCATCCAGCAAGCGATACAAGCCACGGTTATGGGCCACTATGCCATTGAGGGTGGCGGCCGTGTTGCTGACCGAGACCAGGTTGTTGGAGAACGTCAGCTCCAGCGCTGACGAGAGGCGAACCACGCCTTTGATGCCCAGCAGGCCCACCCCCAGGGTGACCAGCGCGCACAGTAGGAATGAGAGCAGCAGTTTGGTTGAGATTTTCATGAGTCAGGTCCGGGCAGGGTAGCGAAGGGTGCACGCTAGAGCCTCCCTGGCCCTTGGCGATGTCATAGTGACATCATCGCAATTGAGAAAGTTGCGAGCCAGATAAATTTACTGAATCGATAAAGCGCACGTAGATGTTTCAACCTATTACGAAAACGCACCAGATTCAGTTTTTGATGTCAGATATTTCGTCATTCAATGAAAGTTGAGTGCCGCCCTCCAGCGTCGCTGGAGGCGCTCTTCCGCGGTCCAGGAGGCCGCCATGTATCGACGACTGCTGCTCAGCGCTTTACTCGGTCTAACCCTTTCCGCTTGCGTGCCCTATTACGATGGAGGCCAGAGCTACTATCGATCCGAGGTCTATACCTCACCGGCACCGGTGTATTACTACGGCGGCGGCACGGCGTATCAGTACCGCCGTGATTACTACCCCGCGCCGCGCTACTACGCGCCACAACCGCGCTACTACTCGGCCCCGCGTTATTACCAGCCGGCGCCGCGTTACTACGGGCCGCGTGCCGGTTACCGGCCGTATCCAAACCAGGGCTGGGGCGGAGGTCATTGGGGGAATGGTGGTGGACACGGTCGCGGCTCCGACCATGGAGGTGGCCGCGGCGGTCACCGTTGACGGGCCTGTACGGCAAGCGGCGCATGAAGCGCCGCTTTTTTTTGGGGGCGCAGCCGTCAGTAATCGGACAGGTCGGCCAGCGGGTGGCGACCTTCCCAGGCCTTGTCGAAGTGGGCCTGCACCACCGCCTCAGGAACGGCGTTGATATCCGGCCAATGCCAATGGGGCGCCTGGTCCTTATCGATCAAACGCGCACGCACCCCTTCGCTGAATTCCGGATGACGGCAGCAATTGAGGCTCAGGGTGTATTCCATCTGGAACACCTGGGCCAGCGACAGGTGCCGTGCGCGCTGGATCTGTTCCCACACCAGATGGGCGGTCAGTGGGCAGCCTTCGCTCAACGTCTTGCCGGCACGGCTGAACAGTGGATCGGCATGTTCGCTCAGCAGGCTCAAGGCGCGCCAGGCACACCGCACGTCGCCTACATCCAGCCATTCGTCGATCTGTGCCCGGCGCGGCAGCCATTGCGCTTCGGGTTGCTGGCTGACGGCTTCCTGGGCCAGCGCCTTGAGCAGGCTGTTGAGCTGCATCGGGGTCTGTTCCTGCCAGTTCAGTTGCAGCAGGCCATCAAGCAATTCGTCCTGCTGGTCGTCACGCAGGAAACGGTCGGCCAGGCCCAGGTCCAACGCGTCACGCCCGTTGATATGCGCACCGGTGAGTCCGAGGAACAATCCGAGCTTGCCCGGCAGGCGCGACAGGAACCCACTGGCGCCGACATCCGGGTACAGGCCGATGCTGATCTCCGGCATGGCCAGCCGGCTGCTGGGGGTGACGATGCGGATCGCGGCACTTTGCAGCAGACCCATGCCGCCGCCCAGCACATAGCCGTGGCCCCAGCAAATCACCGGTTTCGGGTAGGTGTGCAGGCGGTAATCAAGGCGATACTCCGCCGCAAAAAATTGCGCCGCCAGCGCCGGCACCACACCGGGCTCTTCGCGACAAGCCTGCGCCAGGCTGCGCACTTCGCCACCGGCGCAAAAGGCCTTGGGGCCGTTGCCGCGCAACAGCACGCAGACGATATTCGGGTCTTTGGCCCAGGTATCCAGGCGACTGCTCAAGGCGAGGATCATCGGCAGGGAAAGGGCATTGAGGGACTTTTCAGCGTCGAGGCTGGCGATGCCGATGCGGGCGCCGTCGCTGCCGGTCAGCTCTTCGAAGTGCAGGTTCATCGTGACCTCAATCGAGAAGGTGAAGGATGAGTATGATCGCTTCGCAGGAAAGTGGCGTCGATGTGTCAGATCAATTGACAAGCGGGGTCGGCTTTCCTAGGGTTCGCCTCATTCTTTTTGACAAGACCATTCAACCATGACCGACGACGACCGTATCAAACTCGAACCCAGCTGGAAACACGCCCTGCGGGATCAGTTCGAGCTGCCGTACATGGCCCAGTTGCGCGAGTTCCTGCGCCAGGAACATGCCGCCGGCAAAGAGATCTACCCGCCTGGCCCGCTGATTTTCAATGCGCTCAACTCCACGCCGCTGGACAAGGTCAAGGTGGTGATCCTCGGCCAGGACCCGTACCACGGCCCCGGCCAGGCCCACGGTCTGTGCTTCTCGGTGCAACCGGGCATCCCGACGCCGCCGTCGCTGCTCAATATCTACAAAGAGCTCAAGCGCGACTTGAACATCGACATCCCCAACCACGGCTACCTGCAAAGCTGGGCCGACCAGGGCGTGCTGATGCTCAACACCACCATGACCGTCGAGCGCGGCAATGCCAACGCCCATGCGGGCAAGGGCTGGCAGTTCTTTACCGATCGGATTATCGAAGTGGTCAGCGAACATCAGCCGCATCTGGTGTTTCTGCTGTGGGGCGCCCATGCCCAGAGCAAGCAGAAGCTGATCGACGCGACCAAGCACCTGGTGCTGACCTCGGTGCATCCGTCGCCGTTGTCGGCGTATCGCGGGTTTTTGGGTTGCGGGCATTTCAGCCGGACCAACAAGTTTCTTGAGCAGAATGGCGAAACGGCAATTGATTGGGTAGTGCCTTCCAAGTGAATGTGAGCTGAGGGGCGACGAGGTACCTGTCAAGTTCTACAGTATCCATCATTCACTGTTGAGCATTTAATGAAGGTATGGCCTGCCCGCTAGGTGCTTCCTTTCGGGGTAGTCGGTGCCGCTCATTTTTGCTCAAGGAGAGTGGATATGTCTGATAGCCAATTGCCCGAAACTCCTGCGGAATGCTCTGAGCCGAGAGCCTTGAAACGGTACTCGCCGAGTGCGCTGCAAAATGCGCCTCGCGTTCTGGTGATGCCTGAGTTCGCTGATACTTTGCCTCTGAACCCGGACGAGACGTCGCACACCTTGCCGCTGGAGTTTCACGAGGCGCAGTTGCGAGTAACGATCCCTAGTGTGTGGCCCTTCAACGAGGCCAATTTTCCTGGGCAAGTGACGCTGGTCGAGTTTCTCTGGGACAACGGGCCAACAGCAGTTCTCAGCGTTACTATTAACAGCCCTTACGACCCCGATACGTATTTCCCCCATACTTGGTCACTGCCGAGCTTCCTGACAACAAGCGGTGGGGTGCATCGCGTGCACTATCGCGTGTCGAGCCAACTCATCGCGCCTATTAACTCGTTCGGCTCATTTGTAAACGTTGATAAAACCCGCCCAAATTCCGGTAACCCTGAATCCAAGTTGCTTGTTGATGCGGATGTGCTCTCAGGCGGGCTGACCCAGGATTACCTCGATCTGCATAATGGGGTCCCGGTGGAAGTGGTACGCCCCGCTGATCTACGTATCGATGAGGTCTACAGGTTTTTCTGGGGGCATCTACCTAATCTCACCCCGGCCGGGAAACTGACGGTCAACGATGCCCACGTTGCGGGTGCCCCGCTGCTTTTTACCTTTGATAAAGACCTTGTGCAGAATCTTGGAGCAAACCCGGTCTATGTTTCGCATCAACGCACGGACCGTGCTGGCAATGTGGGAGAGTTTTCTGAGGTTGAGACGGTCGCAGTCGACTTGACCCCCCTCCCGAACCTGCCTCGCCCAGATGTGCCACTGGCGGATGTTGATGGTGTGATTCTATTGAACGATGCATGGGCACCCACGATCATCAGCATTCCCAAAATCATTGATGCGCAACCTGACGACAAGCTTCGAATTTTCTGGAACACATTGTCTTTACCACTCATCACCATTGGCGCGGGCCAAGTCTGGCCCCTTACACGATCAGTCCCTTGGGACATTGTTTCATCGGGTGGTTTTCAGGCGCGCCACCCTGTGCGGGTACGCTACGTATTTACCCGTGGTTCTTCGAGCAAACCCTCGCCGGACAATTTCTTTGAAGCTGACTTGACGGTGGCCGGGCCAGACCCTGCCCCTAACCCGATCAATCCTGCACTTGAGAGTGTCACTGTGCTGGGGGTGGGTGGTAACAATATTGTGACGCTGGATGATGCCCCTGGCCCGGTTCCTGTGAGAGTGCGGCTCTCTGCCGACTTTGAGCCCGGTGAACGTCTGAGTCTGTTCTGGGGAGGAGACGCTGCGTTTGCCGATGATCACGTGGTACAAGTCGGTGAGCCAGGGCAAGACCACATTTTCCACGTGATGTGGAATACGATCCTGGCAGCGGGGTCCAACTTAGCCCTGCAAGTGTATTACTGGACGGATAATGGCATAAATCAGCAACGCAGCCTGGCAACGCCAGTCCGTGTTTCCATTGTGAAAATTATCGGTTTGAAAAAACCTAAAGTACTTAATACCAATCCACAGCCAAGATTCATTAGTTGCGCGAGTGATCCGGCACCAGCCGACGCCGTGCTTGTGGGCGTTGATTGGGATGAGGACCACTTTGATTTTGGGGACACGCTGAGGCTGCACTGGGCAGCCTATCCCACCTTAACGGGGGCCGGGACAGCTTTCCCCGAGACAGTAAAATACTTTGATATAGAACTGATCGATGGTCATCAGCACACAGGTGTGGAATTTACTGTCGCTCCGTTCAACCCTTTGATTACAAGGCCAGGTCTTGTCAGCCCAAAGGGAGCCTCTGCAGTTTTCTACTATGAATTACGCAAAACGACTGGCGCACAGGGGGAATCTGATATTGAGTGGACACGTATTGATCTTTACCGGCCGACCGGGGGGACATGCCTTGTGCCCATGGGGGAATAGAGAGGGCTTATTGGGCTTTAGTGGGGCGATTGTTTAATGCCAGTCAGTATGAGTGACTGGCATTTTTTTTCGACAAGTAGTGATTTTACGTTTGCAGGTGGCTGGGAAGGCAAGAGCAGGTGAGTGAGGTTTTATATTGTTTTTATATGTTGGTTATTTTTTTAAGTGTTTTCGGCTATGGAAAGTACTTGTTTTAGGGGTAAGCACACTTTGGTGTTTTTGCTACCTGTCAAGGTTGACAGGCTGTGCATAGGTGTTTTCGGGTGTTTAATTACACTGTTCTCTTTGGGTTTAAAGGCCCAGGGTGGATGGACTGACCGGCATTGTTTAATGGTCGAATTCAGTTAACCCTATTTGCGTAGAGAGTGAACAGCCATGCTGACTTCATCGAAAAAAAACGCTAAAAAGAAAAAAACTGGCAATGAAGAAAAAACGGATGCCCAACCGAAAAAGCTCAAGGCAAAAAGTGTTTTTGCTTCGCGCAGGGCAAAGACCTATTCGCCTCGCACGGCGCCTATTCTTATGCCGGCAGCAATTACAAATGCAATGCCGCCTGTCGCGGGGGGGCAAGTTAACTTGCTGTCTCGTGAGACGCTTTTTGCTGAGGGTGCAAAGTTAGAGGTGCCGCTATGGGACAATGCCGCTGAAATTCCGACGACCTTTGACATATTGGTTATCTATATCAATAACGTGCCGCGTGACCCTATTCTGCTCGAAGGCCCGATTGAATCGAGATACACCTGGCCCTATGGAGTCGTTATCCCTGAAAATGAACTCGGTGCAGCAGGTGTCAAGACAGTTAGATATGAAGTGACTTACGCGACTGCTGGTATGGACAGTTCCGCGACAGGTTTGCAATTTACCGTGGTTCGCACAGATCCGAATGCCAACGTTGCTCCGGCCCAAATCATGCTTCCAACCTGGGTAACTTCAAACAATAATACGATCTCCCGGGAAGGATTGAGTGCTAATGGGAATATGGTCAACATGGTGTTCACGCCCCCGATTGATCGTAATATCGGCGACGTCTGTGATTTTTTTCTGGACTACTTTGACGCGAAGCCATTTAAGTCAGCGCCGATTTCGATCAGTGGGTCTGTGGATATGTTTATTACAACGGCTGAGCTTGAAGTGAGAGGTGGTGGGAATTATTATTTTACCTATGCGTATGGGAATCGTGCGGGTTTTACCTCGCCTAAGGCTACCTTGCTACCCGTACGAGTGTCGCTCGTGCCAGCACCCGGAGCATTGCAGGATCCTATTGTTTCGGCAGACCCACTGACCAGGAAGCATGCGCAGGAGGATAATGCGACTATCACGGTTCGTAGTTATAACAATGCACAGGTTGATGATGTGATTCAGATGCTGTTCAATGGACGGCTAATTACCCATGAGTTGAAAGATACCGTATTTGATAAGGTTGTTCCCATTCCATGGGAAGTACTGATTTTTGGTGGTGATGCTGTACCTTATACTGCCAATGTCAGGTATAGGATAGTGCGCGATAATATTCCTACGCCGTACTCAAATACCGTCAGTGTTGGTGTTGATCTTACCTCCGCTGGCGGTGATCCCGGCGGTCCAGGACCGGTCAATGATAACCTGGATCCTCTAAAACTTGAGTCCTCTCAAGGTGAGATTGATGAAATTATCGATCCTGACAACGTGGGCGAAGATGCGACGCTTAAATTTAATACTTACAGTAACGTTGCGCTCGGTCATCGGGTTCAAGTGTATTATGACGGGGCTCCCGTGCTGACGCCAGCTTATACGGTTGTGCAAGAAGATATTGATCGGGGTAGCTTTGAATTTACACTTTTGTGGTCGTTAATTGATGCTGGTAAAAATGGCGACAAGACGGTGTTTTATGAGTTGAATAATGGCTCGAATGATACGATTATTCGCTCGCCCGCAACCACCGTAAAAGTTGCGCTGTTTTCTATTGAAGATTTGATCCGTATAAACTTTACAGAGTCTGTGCCTTTGGGCCCTTATCGTTCGATCAGTTGTCTGCAAAAACCTCAAACCGGTATTCAGCTTGATCTCAAGGATCCAGTTAATATTAAGGCTGGTGATAAGATAAGGATTCATTGGCAGGGTTATGGGCCGGATGACTACTTCTCTACGACGCCCCTTCCGGAAACAGTCGGCGATTTTGATATTGATGTTACAGCGGATCATAGTAATCCTGGGCATCCTGGCGAGACGTTCCGCGTGCCCTTTTCCACCTATATCCAGCCTGTGAGGAAGGGCAGCATCGAGGTCTATTACGAGCTCTTCAAACCTGACGGTATTACCAAAGGTGAGTCCGACGTGTCTCATTGTTTGTTGACGAGGTATCAAGGCGACTCAACACTCTGTGGGCCGGTTCTCTGGAAAGACGATCTGGAGAAAGGAGCGGGTAAAGCCAAGAAAAAACGCACGTAATCGAGGTCCCGTGCGCAGCCGCCCATGTTTCTGAAGCATGGGCGGCTTTTTAATATCCTGCCTATAACGGGACTCGCTGTGTTTCGCCAAGTCCATCAGCGCTGCGTAATGGAGTGGAGACAGCATCTTTTATAAGGAAAGTCCTACAGGGGTGTGGATTTAGCCTACATGATCTTCCCTCGGTCGTCGGTAGTCTTTGCGCCTCTGAAAGCCTGAGTCGATACGTTTTGTAAATCGCCTGGCTTTTTCAGTCTATTTGACGAGAGGACATTCCGTGATTACCAAACGCTTTCGCTATTCCCGTTTAGCCGCCACTATCAAGGTGCTTGCTCTGTTGCCAATCTCGCTGGCAGCAACCGATGCCATTGCCCGTGATGTCTACGGCAAAGAAACAATCGATTCGACTACGGCCAATGATTTTTACGTTATCAAACCCGGTGCCCATTTGACTGCTAACGGGGCGACGATGGTCTATGCCGAGGCCCGTGATGCTGAACTCACGATGAACGGCGGCCGTGTGGTGGCCAGCACTCAAAATGGTTTGGCGCTCTATAACACTCGGGCGACCATCAACAACGCTGATATTTCCAGCTCGGGAGCGGTGGGCCTGGTCGTTGGGTTCAGTGATAGCAAAGGCTCGGTTGTTGTAGTTAATGACAGCACTATCAAAGGTGCGACCCAAGGCGTCATGTTGAGTGCGCTCAGCGACTTGACGCTCAATGGTACTCACGTGGAGGGTGGGAACTTCGGCCTTCTGGCGTACGGTGGTCAACTGACGACTCACGCAAGCTCCATAAAGGGCGGCACCAACGGCATTTTTGTCGCTCGCGATGGGTTCCGTGACCCAGCTGCGCTGAACCTCGATCAAACTGAGGTTGTGGGAGAAACCGGTGCGGCGATTGTGGTGGGTGTGCCCATCACTGCCCAAATCAATGTCACCAATGGCTCAACCCTTGTGGGCGGCAACGGTAATATGCTGGAACTGACCAATGGTGGCTCGGCCAACATGTCGGTCAACAACAGCAACCTGGCAGGCAATATCCAGGTAGGCAGCGGCAGTGCCCTGGACCTGAATCTGGATTTCGCCGCCATGAAAGGCGACATCATCAACAACGGTGGCACCGCTAATGTGGGCCTGAACAGCGGTGCGGTCCTGACCGGTCGCCTGGAAAACGTCGACAAGCTGTCGGTCAACAGCGACGCCACCTGGGTGTTGGTGGATGGCCAGGATGAACTCAAGGAACTGTCGATGAATGGCGGTAACGTCAAGTTCGGCGATTCGGGTGCGTTTTACCAACTGAACGTGACGAACCTGAATGGCACCGGCGGTACCTTCATCATGAAGGCGGATTTCTCGACGTTGACCGGCGATTTTCTCAACGTCACCGGTACTTCCTCCGGCGCGCACCAGTTGTTGATCGCCAGCACCGGTGCTGACCCGTTGTCCGATGATCGTTTGCATGTCGTGCGCACTGCCGATGGCGGTGCGAGCTTCAGCCTGGTCGGTGATCGTGTGGACGTCGGTACCTATTCCTACGGACTGGTCAGTGACAACCGCGACCACGATTGGTACCTGGACCCGGACAATAAAGTCATCAGCCCGAGCACCCACTCCGTACTGGCCCTGGCCAACGCAGCGCCGAGCGTGCTCTACGGTGAAATGACCAACCTGCGTACCCGCATGGGTGAGTTGCGTCACAGCGATGGTAAGTCGAGCGGCATGTGGAGCCGAACGTACGGCAACAAGTTTGAAGTGAACAACCGCGATAAAGGTGTGCAGTACAACCAGGTCCAGCGTGGCTTCACCCTGGGTGCCGACGTACCGTTGTCCGGCGGCGACGGCCAATGGCTGGCAGGCTTCCTGGCCGGTCACAGCACCTCCGACCTGGACCTGAACCGTGGCAGCAAAGCCACCGTCAACAGCTACTACGCCGGTGGATACGCCACGTGGCTGGACGCTGAAAGCGGTTTCTACTTTGATGGCGTGCTCAAGTTCAACCGCTTGCACAACGAGTCCAACGTGGCAATGAGTGACGGCAAGAAAGCCAAGGGCAACTACACGCAGAATGCGGTAACCGCCTCGGCCGAAGTGGGCCGCCACATCAAGCTGGACGACGGCTTCTTCGTGGAACCTTACGGCCAGTTGGCCACGGCGATCATCCAGCGCCAGAGCTACGAGCTGGATAACGGCCTGCAAGCCAAGGGCGCGCGTACCGCTTCGGTGGTGGGCAAGGCCGGTGTGACCGCCGGGCGTGACATCCAACTGGACGGAGGCAGTGTGCTGCAGCCGTACTTGCGGACTGCCGTTGCCCATGAGTTCAACCAAAGCAACAAGGTGTCGGTGAACGGCAACAGCTTCAACAACGACCTGTCGGGTACCCGGGTTGAAATAGCAGCTGGACTGGCCATGGCTGTGTCAAAGAACTGGAAGGTCCATGCCGATGTAGAGCGCAGCATGGGCAAGAGCGTCGACCAGCCGTGGGGGGTGAATGTGGGGGTGCGATATGACTTCTAAGAGTGCCTAAACTCACCACCTGTAAAAAAGCCCCGTATCTGTTGATACGGGGCTTTTTTATTAGCGGTGTCCCGTCCTGGGCGGGCTGTCATTGTGGAGTACAAGCATATAGGATGTCACAGGTCGACCAACGCAATGGTACTCGATCGGTTGTTTGAGACTAGCAGATGCTTGCCGTTGGGCGTCACTTGTAAATATTGGGGGCCGTTGAAGCCGCTTAGCGTGTTCACAAGTTTCGGTTGGTCTTCTGAGGTGTCGAAGATGTGTACCTTATCAGTGCCGAACTCTGTTAAATAAAGTAGCGCCTCAGAAGGGTGAGTGGCTAATCCTACAGCGTTGTTAAAGCCTTGATTTATATTTATTATCTTGTTGAGCAGGCGATCAAAGGTGCCCACGTTAGAACCCGCCGTGTAGAAGCCTTTATTGTCGGTGTTAGAGAAGGCAATGTCGCCGACAGGAGAGGAGAAAGGTGCATTGGAAATGAATACGTCTGAGTTTGTATCGAGTCGACGTACCCACGAAGAGCCGTTCTTACAGTAAACGACATTTTCGGGCGATATCCAGAGCCGGTCACTTAGCACCCCCGTGCCCGTAGAAATGTATTTTTCAATGTTGCCGTTTAGCGTATTGATTTTTGTAATTTCATTACCATTATAGTATAAGTTTGAAGCGTAAGCATAAGTGCGTGTACCCTTGATTCCGGTAATGGCATATGGCTCTTTGTAGGGTAGGAAAAAACGTTGAAGAAGAGCGTAGGAGACGGTGTCGTAAGCGGTAACATAATTCTGGCTTGACGTGTAGCTTGATGGTTCTGTTATTAAAAGCTTAGTGCCGTCATTGTTTAAGGAGATTCCCCGGCTTCTCGGCACTTGTATTGTATTTACGACCAGTGCTTTTTCTATGTCAATAACACTCACTGTTTTTGAATAGGCATTGTATACAAACGCAGTTTTGCTGTCTTTAGTTATCACAATCTGGTGCTCACCGGAACCCACAGTGATGTGTTTTGACACCACAGGCTGGCGATTAATCCTGTAAGCGACCGACTTCAGCTTGATCGCACTGTTTTCAATCCCCGTTTCGTCCAGTGAAACACTCGCCTCGACGGTCACAGTAGCGCCATTGGCTAGCCCTTTCAAATAGGAGTCATGTATCAAGTCATGCGTACGCTGTGCCGTAAACTCGGCGGCGCTCACCTTGATGCCTTGGCGCAGAAACAAGTCGGTAGAACTTTTCAGGTGAATGAAAACCGCTTGTTGCCGATTGAAGAAGGGCCACGCCTTGACCTCCACAGAGTTCGACTGGCTGGTATCGATCACGCCTCCGGTTGCTTCCGGTACGCTGACCAGATCAAGCGTTTGCGCAGGCAGCGCATCCACGTTAACGGTCAGTGCAGGCGACTCAAAAACCTCGCCGTTACGCAGCACTTCAACATACGCCGTGAAGAACTCACCCACATAAGCCGCGACAAAGTTACTGAGCCAGGCAAACGTGATGTAGTCATGCCCCGCATCTGGAACACCAGGCTTAGGTGTTATAGCGGGCATACCCAGGCCTGGCTTGCCCTGTATCACCAGTGTCACAAGGTCTGTGGCCAGCATCGGGTATCTGATCCTGAACGTGACCGTACGAGGGGAAGGCGTCCATACGTGCAGCGGGTTAAGTTTTGTGGAGCAAGGTGACACGTAGGTGCCTTCGAGCAGACTCGGGCACTCGGTGAGTTTTAATTTCGCGCCTACGTTGACGATCAATGGCAGGGATTTGAGCGGAGTATCGGTAGGCAGTGTCCTGACTTCCCAGTGAAGTGCCATGGTGTTGTCTTTGTTTGCCAGCACAATAGCGCGTGGAATCGTGAACGGCAGCGCAGAGCCAAACCAGGTGGACGTCACTAACAGCCACGCGGTGGTGAAACTGCCACCGGGTTTGCTGCCAGTGGCAACAACTCGTACCTCGTCGTTCAGGGCAATGCTTGAATGTGGATGGACAAGCGCCTTCAGGTTGCCTTTGCTGACGAGCTCGTCAAACACATGTTCAGGCGGTTTTGCATCGTCTGATGTAGGAGGGGGCAGTGTCACCGTAATGTCACCCACGGAGACGGTCACCGATTTCGAGGGGCGGGTGGTGTCGTTATTGACCAGGTAATACGCCTTGAAAGTGGAACCCTCCAGAAGGGCGAATACGCTTTGGTAGTCCAGAAAGAAATCGGTTGCTCCAGTACCTGCGCTCTCAGTGTATTTCGCATACACAGGGGTGCCGTCGAGCGCCGTGCCTTCGATGATCAGGTCGAGCTTGTCACTGGGATCCTGTCCGAAGAAGAGCACAGTAATTTCTACTGGATCGGTACCTAGCGGCAGGACTCCGCCCTCGAGCCCGTGGACGATGGGGGCTGGCCGACTGTTGTCGACCGGTGTGCCTCGCATGCTGTAAATGACGGCATTGGAGGGAGTATTCACTACGCCCACCCGTATCCGTTCGTAAGTAGTCAACAAGCGGCCGCCTGCCAGCTTTTTGGCAAACGCCAATGGCAGGGGAACGTAAATGCGCAGTGCGTTGGGCTGTGGCACGTCAGCCATTTCGGTATGTTTAAGGGTCTCACCTGTTGCGGTCAGTCCGAGATAGGTGACAAATGCCTTGTCGTTCGAAAGCCAACCGTAATTTCTGATCGGTACTTCAACGTTCAGGTCGTTCGATTGTGCATCTGTATCAATGAAGTCTTCGTCTAAATCCCCATCGTAAAGGGCTTCAAGTACATGTACCGCAGGCAGCAACGGGCCGGTGCTCCCGTTCACGTTGTTTTGTATGAGCCGTGGAACTGAAAAGCCGTTGGATTGATTGCCTGCCTTATCCCTTACAAACCATTCAAAAATGTTTACACCGGGCGTTACCTTCAGCCAAGTACCGTAGTTGATCGTGATAACGATAGGCGCATTGCCGGAGGCTTCAAAGCTGGTGACTTTATGGGTGACGAGCACACCGCCGATACTCACGAAGATCTCATCACCTTCTTTGCGGTGGTGCACCGGATCCACCAGCGGATTCACCGGGTATCTATCAATGAGTATTTCGATGCCGTTTTGAGCGGCGGCCTGGGTGATGATGCCGAAGTCTTCGATGTTGGGGTCTACGAAGCGGATACGCCCCAGGTTTTCATTGATGAGGGGGGTACTGACCTGTGGGTCAACGCCTCCAGGTTCTTTTTGGTCTACCCAGATGTTCAAGGCTGTGGTCTCGTCCGTGACGCCGCTCATGCGTTTGACGAAGCCTTGCAATTTGTTGTAAGCCTGGTCGATAAACCGAGCGGACTCAATCGTCAGGGTAATGTCCTTGCCGAGGACTTCATCATCAGCGGAGACGGTGTAGTGAGCGACCGTTACACCATTGAGCTCAACCCAGACAAAGTCGTTCTCGGCCTGTTCGAACCAGGCATAGAGGATGTAGATGACGCCGAGTGCGCTGACCGTCAAGGCGGCTTTGTTGAGGGCGCCGTCGGTGCCAGGTATGGGGGTGAGGTTGGGAATATAGGGGGTCAGATCCGCGAATGGCAGCTGAGTTGAAGGTAGCCTTTGCGTCCCGGGAGGACAGCCGCCCATCGGGCGGCGGTCAGGTAGGCGTCCTACAGGTGTTTTGTTGGGTTTTTTGCGCGGTACCGTCGCCACGCTGCCGTGGGGTAAGGCGGGGGGAGGGTTATGATCCTCTCCTGTAGGCAGGCAGTGATAGGGGAGGGACGACGGGGGATTTTGATCATAGGTCATGACGGGATACCTGTCTGTTTTTCAATCAAGGGTGCGACGCGTGATCCACTGTTGGATGAAGTCGCTGCCTCGATTCAACGCTCCCTCTCCCTCAGTGCCTAGCTGTGAGAAATGACAGTGCCGACCAGCGGTATTCTCGGCTCACAGCACCACCACCGACACCGTGTTATTACGCGCATTGGCCACATAGGCATAGGTGCCGTCCGGTGACACCACCACGTCTCGTGGCTGGCTGAACCCCGCATAGGTGCCGATCACGTTCTGGGCCCGCGTATCCATGAGGGTCAGCAAGTTGGCGCCGCTTTGTGTGATGTAGGCGCGCTCCAGTCTTGGGTGAAAGGCTACCCCATATGGTCGTTGCAGACCGCTCAAGGTCTGGCTGATTTGCAGCGTTGCGGTATTGCCGATCAATACTGTGCCTCGGTCGGGCTGGGTGATATAGATGCGTTGTAGCAGGGGGCTGTGGGCGATTTGCTGGGGATACGAGACGGTGTTCACTTGGCTGAGCTGGGCGTTGTTTGCCAGGTTGATGGCCCGCCAGTCAAACGCGCCGGCGATATGCGCGCGGGTGCCATCCGGGCTGATGGCGATGGCGCTGGGCCGGGTGGTTGTCACGCGGCTTACCACGTCGTGGTTGGTCGTATCGAAAATCACCATCTCTGAGGCGCCGTTGTCCGCTACATACAGGCGTGTGCCCGTCTTGTTCAGCGTGAGCCCGTGCACCGTGGTGAAGCCTGTGAGTGTGTGAATCGTCGAGTAGTCCTGCGTGCTGATCACGCGAACCGGTGTATTGGCTGCACTGCTGTTATCCGATACGTACAGGCGGCTGCCGTTGGGGTGCAGGGCCAGCCAGAGCGGTGAGCCTATGTTCGTAATCGTGTGGATGACCCGGTAGTTCTGTGTATCGATCACCGCCACGGATTTGGGTGTGGTGGCTTGGGTCACGTAAAGTCGCGTGCCGTCGGCACTGAGTGCCAGGTTTGTGGGCGTTCCGGCTGCGCGGATATTGGCCATGACCCCCTTGGTATTTTCGATGCGGTAGCTGACGGTTCCCAGCTTGACCGCGAAATCTTTATGCACGCTGCCATTGAGTGAAACGCGGGTCTCCACTGTCAGCGTACTGCGGTTAGGGAGCGAGCGCAGATAGGCCGCAGGCAAGCTATGTTCCACGCGCTTGGCCGCGAACTCTGGCGCACTCAGTGGCGTGCCCTCCCGTAAAGGCAGGTTGGCGACGCCATTGATGTCTATCCACACCGGTTGCCCGCTGCGCATGAAGGGCCACTCCAGCACCCGCACGCTGTGGGCTTTGCTGACATCAATCGCACCCACCAGCGCCTGCGGCACGCTGACCCGGTCGAGGTGTTGAGCCGGCAGTGTTTCTACCGTGAGGCTCAAGATTTGCGATGAAGTGCTCGCACCGCCTCGAGTGACGATATAGGACACGCTGGCCTGCCGACCGAGGTTGGCGGCAATCACTTGGTTGGACAGTGAGAAGTCGACATGACCGAGCGCTGGGTCGGCAGGTTTTGGCGCGATCACCGGTGTGCCCAGGCCGAATGTCCCCTTGAATATCGGCTGGATATCGTCTCCCGGCAACATCGGGTAGCGTACGCGCAGGGTGGCTATCGGTGCCAAGGGCGGTAGCACATGCAGGGGGTTTAACGTTGCTGTCGCGGGGCCGGTGACAGTGCTTTGCAGGATCAATGGCACGTCCAGTTGCAAAACGCTCCCGACCTTCATCACCAGCGGTTGTGAATACAGCGTGCGCAGCCCGGGCCGTTCGACGATGTAGTAGATCCGGGCAGAACGGTTGAGGTTGGCAAGTACGTAGATGCGCGGGACTACAAACATCAAATCCTCGCCGAGCCAGACGTCGGTGATCAGCCGCCGCATGGGGGGGGCACTGCCGCCCAGTGCGCTGCCTTCGAAGTACAGCACCACCGTTGCGCCCCGTACAAATGCCGCGTGCCACCTGACAGTGACATTGGCATTGGCGCGGGAGATGTCTGGGTCAAAGGTCGGGTCGGGTTCCGGCGCCTGGAGCACCTGGACCTTGGGCAACGCCACCATCGGCTCGCCGACAAGTAGGTTCAGGTCCTTTGAGGGTGGACGCTGTCCGGGCAGGTTAATGTAGTAATAGAGGCGCAGCGTGCCGCTTTCCAACTGGCGAATGTCACCGTCCTGACCGTTGGCAAGATCGAAACTGATGTCCCCTGTGCCCGCTGGCAGGCGATGTTCCTCATAAAACCCATGGCCGTTTGCATACTTGCCATCCAGTACCAGGGTCACGCAATCGTCAGGGTGTTGGCCCATGTAAGAACGGACTATGACGCTGACGGGATCGGTCAGCGGGTTGAGGACACCGTCGTTGGCTGCCGGCACTTGGGGCGCGTCCAGCTCGGTATCAACTGGCGTACCGGTTATCTGGATGAAGGCGTTCTCCGAAGGTACGCCCGGTTGACCGGGGCGAAGGCGCTCATAACTGAGTTGAATCAAGGCGCCTATCAGTAAACTCAAGTCTGCGTTTGGCCATGCAATATCGAGGTACTGGATGGCGGTTGAACCAACCGGGGCGCTGTAGATTTGCTCCACTTCCACCCCGGTCAGGGTGCGCCCCCTGAGGCTGGCCCGAAGCGTGTCGCCGTTGGCCCAGCCTTTACCGGCAATGGGGAATCGCAAGGTTGCGCTCTTACCTGCGAGCTTATCCGCATCCAGTGTGCCGCTGGGCGCCTCGACGATATGTACTGAGTCCAGTAGTTTTTCGTTTGGATTAAGACGTACCTCAAGCATTTGTGTCGGCGAGCGGCCGGGCGCGTAATTACCCACTTCGTCCAGTACGTCATAAGCGCAGGCATGGCGGCCGCTGCCAATTTTCAGCCAGGTGCCGTAATTCACCGTCAGCGTGATCGGGTTGCGATGGCTGGCCTGGCCTTCGGTGACAAGGTGCTCGACGATTTCACTGCCGATGATCAGCCGGATCCGGTCGCGCACTGCGCGGTGGGTATTGGCGGGCAAGGTGGTGTCGACCGGGTAAAAATCGATGCTGACCGCAACACCACGCTGGGCCGCCGGCGAATCAATGAGGGTCTGGGCGGGTTGTGGACGCGGCAGGTGCTCGTTGACCCAGGGCGGTGCCACGATGGGCTCGTTACCGGTCGGTGCCAACCGGTCGACCTTGAGGTTCAGGCGCTGGGTTTCCTCGCGGCTTGAATCCAGGTGTGTGACAACAATGTAAACAGGCCCTACCGTTCCATCCGGCAGGCGTGCCAAGGGGGTGCGCAAGACAATCGCTTTCTCCTCACGGGCTTCCTGTGCCGTGACCGTATGGGTATCGACTGGTATGTCGGGGTTGGCGCAGATCAGCGCGATGAAGTCGCCTTCGGCCTGGCTGGCATAGCTTCTCAAGATGCAAATAAGTCCGTCGTTGCCATGGGACTCGAGCAAGGCTTTGTTGACGCCGCCGCTAAAGCCGACCACCGGGACTTTTAACCCGGGAATATACGGTGCCAGTTGAGCGACAGAAGGGCGGGCATTTCGTGCTGGGCGCATGATGATTATCTCGGGCTAGAGGGCGCGAGATGAGTTAGAACACGTAGGAGGGAGCGCAACAACTGTGAGATTTGACAGTTCAGACCAGCGACCGTAGCGAGTTTCCAGCCACGCCCGCCTCTGTCAGGGTTGACGGTTCCAATGCCGAAACAACGGTTCCGCCAAAAACAACACAAACAACAACCGCATCACCTGCATCGCCGTCACCAGTGGCACCGACAGTTGCAGGGTCTCAGCGGTAAGGCTCATCTCGGCAATGCCACCGGGCATCATGCCCAGGGTCAATGAGCGCAGGTCCAGATGGGTCAGTGCACTCAGACCCACCGCCGCCAACGTCGCCAGTGCCATGGTCAACGCCGTGCCGATCAAGGTACGCCCCATGAACGACGGCGCCCGACGAAAGAACTGTCGGTTGAAGTGGCAACCCAGGCCACTGCCGATCAACCACTGGCCAATCTGGCTGCCGCCATCGGGCAGGCCGATATGCAGGTCCCAGACCACGCTGGCCGTCGCACTCACCAGCAATGGCCCGAACAACCAAGGGTTGGGCTGGCGCAGGCGCTGCCAGCCCCAGGCAACCAAAGCACCAAGCGGAAACAGCGCCAGCAGCCAAGGCCAGCTCACCGGCGCCGGATGAAACTGCGGTGTACCGCCTTCCAGCAAGTACTTGAAAATCGCCGGCACACACAACACCACCATCAGCACCCGCAGACTCTGCCCCGCCGCAACACGGCTGAGCACCGCACCATTACGCGCGCCGAGGTTGACCATCTCACCGGAACCGCCGGGCATGCTCGAGAAGAACGCCGTGGCGCGGTCTTCACCGCTACGGCGCATCAACCACACGCCCACCACGCTCGACAGACTGGTGACCAGCGCACCGAAGAAGATCAGGCCGAAGTGACTCATCACCTGTTCGATCACCACCGGGGTGAAGTGCAGGCCGATGCCGATGCCCACCACCCATTGGCCGCATTTGCGCCCGCCGGGAATCTCCGCCAGCTGCCACGGCGTGAGGCAGCGCACCAGGATGATCGCCAGCAGCGAACCGACCATGTACGGCAAAGGCCAGCCAACCAGGCTGGCCAGGTAACCGCCGGCCAGGCCGACCAACGGTGTCCCCCACCAATGTCTGAAGGTGACCTCAGACATCGGCCACGGCACGACGCTGCAGGGCACGTTTGCGGTAGATGCGCAGCAACGGGAAAGCCAGCATCAGCGCGGTCAGTACCCACACACCAAAGGTGATCGGGCTCGACCACAGGATCTGCAAGTCACCGTTGGAGATCGACAGCGCACGGCGCAGGTTCTGCTCCATCAGGCCGCCAAGGATAAAGCCCAGCAGCACCGGTGACAGCGGGAAGTCGAGCTTGCGCAGGATGTAGCCGAAGATGCCGATACCGACCATCAGGAACAGGTCGAAGGTGGTGGCGTGCACCGCGTATACCCCGATGGCGGTGATGATCGCGATCACCGGCACCAGCGCCCAGTTCGGCACGGCGAGGATGCGCGTGAAGATGCGGATCATCGGGATGTTGAGGATCACCAGCATGATGTTGGCGATGAACAACGAGGCGATCAGGCCCCAGACGATGTCCGGTTGCTGTTGGAACAGCAGCGGGCCCGGGGTGATGTTGTACAGCGACAGTGCGCCGATCATTACCGCGGTGGTGCCCGAACCGGGGACGCCGAGGGTCAGCATCGGCACCAGGGCGCCGCAGGCGGACGCGCCGATGGCGGTTTCCGGAGCGGCGAGGCCGCGCATGTCGCCCTGGCCGAATTTACCGCTGGCACCGGCCAGGCGTTTTTCGGTCATGTAGGCAACGGCCGACGCCAACGTGGCACCGGCACCGGGCAGTACGCCCATGATGAAACCGAGCAGGCCGCAACGGATATTCACCACGAACACCGCGCCCGCTTCCTTCAGGTTGAACATCATGCGGCCAGTGGCTTTGACTGCTTCCTGGCCACGGTGGGTTTTTTCCAGCAGCAACAGAATCTCGCTGATGGAGAACAGACCCAGCACCAGCACGACGAACTGGATGCCGTCGGTAAGGTGGATGTTGTCGCCGGTGAAGCGATACACACCGCTGTTGGCGTCGATGCCGACCGCCGACAGGAACAGGCCGATCAGTGCTGCTACAAACGTCTTCAGCGGTTTGTCGCCAGCCATGCCGCCGAGGCAGACAATTGCGAACACCATCAGTACGAAATATTCCGCCGGGCCGAAGGCAATCGCCCATTTGGCCAGCAACGGCGCAAACAGCACCATGCCGCAGGTGGCGATAAACGCGCCGATGAACGAACTCCAGGCCGACAGCGACAGCGCCACACCGGCGAGGCCTTTGCGGGCCATGGGGTAGCCGTCGAGAGTGGTCATTACGGTGGACGCTTCGCCCGGTATGTTCAGCAGGATCGAGCTGATGCGCCCACCGTATTCGCAGCCCAGGTATACGGCTGCCAGCAGGATCAGCGCCGATTCCGGCGGCAGGCCCAGGGCGAAGGCAATGGGGATCAACAACGCCACGCCGTTGATCGGGCCCAGGCCCGGCAGCAGGCCGACCACGGTGCCGATCAAGGTGCCGCACAACGCGGTCACCAGGTTGTAAGGGGACAGTGCAACGCCGAAGCCCTGGCCCAGGTAGCCGAAAGTATCCATGTCAGTTCTCCAGAACGTCGAGCAGGCCGAGGGGCAGCGGTACATCCATGGCTTTGTCGAACAGCAGGTACAAGCCGATGGCCATCAACGTGACGATCACCACGCTGGGCAACCAGCGACCACCGTACAAGCGCGCCATGGGAATGCCGATCAGCATGCTGCTGAGGATGAAGCCCAGGGGTTCGAAGGTGCCGGCGAACACGATCAACAGCGCGACGCACACGCCGATCTTGATCAGGGTTTCGCGGTCCAGCGCGGGTTCTTCTTCGGTGTGTTTGGTCGGTTGTGGACGAAACAGCATGTAGATCAGTGCCAGGCTCATCAGCCCGAGCATCAGCAGCGGGTAGGCGCGCGGCCCCACCGGCTCGTAGGAAAACGACGCCTGGTACGGCCAGGCCATCAGCGCGAGGCCGGCGCAGGCCAGCAGCAGCGCGGCGGCGAAAATGCGTTGTAAGAGCATGTGGAACTCCTGGGCCACGCCGCTTGGCTAAAGGGCGTGGCCACACAAAAGAGGGGCGATTACTGGATCAGGCCGAACTCTTTGGCCAGCACTTTGTAGTCAGCCACTTGTTTCTTCACGTAAGTGTCCAGCTCCGGGCCGGTCATGGCGAACGGGAACAGCTCACGCTGGTCACGCAGCTTGGCGAACTCCTCGGAGGCCAGCAGTTTGTCGAAGGCGTCTTTCCACCATGCGTAGTCGGCATCGCTGACTTTTGGCCCGAGGTAGAAGCCACGCACCACTGGCCAGACGATGTCGTAGCCTTGCTCTTTGGCGGTCGGAATGTTCTTCATTTCCGGCTCGTCCAGACGCTGTTCGGAGAACACCGCCAGCAGGCGCATGTCGCCGCTCAGGATGTGCGGCATGGAGTCGGAAATGTCGGTACTGCCCACCTGGATATGGCCGCCGAGCAGGGCGGTGGCAATTTCACCGCCGCCTTCAAGGGCGACATAACGCAGTTCGCGCGGGTTGATCCCGGCGGCCTTGGCGATCAGCGCGGTTTGCATCCAGTCCTGGCTGCCGACGGTGCCACCGGAACCGATTACCACGCTGCCCGGATCTTTCTTCAAGGCTTTGACCAGATCGTCGAGGGTCTTGTAGGGCGAATCGGCTTTCACCGCGATAGCCCCGTAGCTGGTGCCGACCGCCGCCAGCCAACGCACGGCGCTTTCATCGAAGCGACCGAACTTGCCCTGGGCCAGGTTCAACAGCGAACCGCTGGACCAGGCCACCAGCGTGCCGCCGTCCGCAGGACGCTGGGCGACCACGGCGTTGTAGGCCACCGCGCCGACGCCGCCTGGCATGTAGGTCACGCGCATCGGCTTGCTCAGCAGCTTCTCGTTGACCAGCGCGCTTTGCGCCAGTTTGCAGGTCAGGTCAAAACCGCCGCCCGGCGAGGCCGGGGCGATGCACTCTGGGCGCTTGGGTTCGTCAGCGGCCAGCAGTTGGCCGGCGAACAGCATGCAGCCGGCGGCGAGGGCCAGTTTACGCAGTGATAGGGTCATGGTTATCTCCGTCGTTGTTGTTATGAATGGCTTACCAGGCACTACTTACCAAAGTGCAACGCTGTAGCTGACCAGCAGACGCACTTCGTCCGCATCACGGGCCGAGTAGTTGGAGCGGTACGTGGCGTTGCGCAGGCGCACGGCCACGTCCTTGAACGTGCCGGCTTGCACCACATACTTGATCTCGGTGTTGCGCTCCCACTCCTTGCCGGTCTCGCCGTTCTTGAGCTTGATGTTGTCACCTGAGAGGTAACGGCTCATGAAGCTCAGGCCGGGTATACCCAGCTTGGCGAAGTCGTAGTCGTAGCGCGCCTGCCAGGAACGCTCTTGGGCGCCGGCAAAGTCGTTGATCTGCACGAAGTTGACCAGGTACGGGTCGCTGCCATCCACATAGGGGAAGGCGCTGTCGCCGGACATGTGCTGGTAACCGGCGCTGAGCTTGTGGCCGTTGAGGGCATAGCTGAACAGGCCGTTGAGGGAGGTATTGTCGATCTTGCCGCCACGGGCGGCGCCAGTGTCATCGCTGATGGCCAAACGCAGGTCGGTGCCGAACGTACCGGGACCCATCGGGCGCGAAGCCACCAGGCCGAGGAAGTGCTGGCGGTACACATCGTCGAGTTGGGCGAAGTGGTAGCTGCCGGTGATCTTGTCGGCGAACTTGTAGTCGGCCCCGCCAAAATTGAAATGCTTGCCGGTGGCGCCGCTGACGAAGCGGCTGTTCTTGTTGTTGAGGGCGATGTCTTCGTAGTTGGTGTCGTCGCGGTCCTTGGCTTTGTCCAGGCGCCCGCCGGTGAACACCAGGTTCTTGAATTCCTTGGAGGTGATCAGGCCACCGTTGAAGGTCTGCGGCAGGATGCGCCCGTCATTGGGCTTGAGGATCGGCAGCTCGGGTATCAGTGAGCCGATCTTCAGCTCGGTGGCCGAGATCTTCACTTTGCCGGTCAGGCCCAGCTTGGAGTATTCATTGGCGGCGCGGCCATCATCATGGGTGGGCAGCAGGCCGGTGCCAGTGCGGTCGGGGCTGGAGTCGAGCTTGACTCCGAGCATGCCCAGCGCATCCACGCCGAAGCCCACGGTGCCGTCGGTATAGCCCGATTGCAGGTTGAGCATGAAGCCCTGGGCCCATTCGTCGCGCTTGGATTGCTGGGCGCTGGTGCCATCGCGAAAGTCGCGGTTGAAGTACATGTTGCGGGTTTCCAGGGTCGCGCTACTGTCTTCGAAGAAGGCAGCCTGGCTAAGCGGCGAAAAGCCGGCAAGGGTAGCAGCACTGGCGAGGGCGGTCTGGGTCAGGCGAGAAAAACGAACAGGCGAGGGGGCCTGGGGCTGTGTCGACAGCATCGTTGTGTACTCCGTTATTGTTCTTATTTTGGCGAAAACGCTTCGAGGCGTTTTTCGGGCGCTGCGGATAAGGCAACTTGGCGGGCATAGACCACCGAGACTGGATGCTAAAGGGCGAAGCTTTCACTAACCTTTCAGTCGGCTTTCAATGTTTTCGGGCTTCACAGGCCGGTCGGCGCCTGTAAACTGCCCGCCAAAGCGTGGCACCGACCACCCCTGAATGAGGTAGCAATCCATGCGTGTCTTGCTGGTTGAAGACCATCTGCAACTCGCCGAAAGTGTTGCGCAAGCGCTCAAGAGCACGGGTCTGACCGTTGACGTGCTGCACGATGGCGTGGCGGCGGACCTGGCCCTGAGCAGCGAGGAGTACGCGGCGGCGATCCTCGATGTGGGGCTGCCGCGCATGGATGGTTTCGAGGTGCTCGCACGTCTGCGTGCCCGTGGGAAAAATCTGCCGGTGCTGATGCTGACGGCACGCAGTGATGTGAAAGACCGCGTGCACGGCCTCAATCTTGGGGCGGACGACTACCTCGCCAAACCGTTCGAACTCACGGAGTTGGAAGCGCGGGTCAAGGCGCTGCTGCGGCGTAGCGTGCTGGGCGGGGAGCGTCAGCAGGCCTGCGGCGTGCTGGTGTACGACCTCGACACCCGGCGCTTTACCGTAGGGGGTGAACTGATGACACTCACTTCCCGCGAGCAAGCCGTACTCGAAGCGCTGATTGCCCGCCCGGGCCGGGTGATGAGCAAGGAGCAACTGGCTTCCCAGGTGTTCGGCCTGGACGAGGAGGCCAGCCCCGATGCCATCGAAATCTATGTGCATCGCCTGCGCAAGAAACTCGATGGCCAGCCCATCGCCATCGTGACGTTCCGTGGCCTCGGTTACCTGTTGGAAGCCCGCGATGCATAAGCCCAGCAGCCTGCGCTGGCGCTTGCTGTGGAACCTGGCGCTGTTGCTGGTGCTGTTGATGCTGGCCAGTGGCATGAGCGCCTACTGGAACGGTCGCGAGGCCGCCGATACCGCCTACGACCGCACGCTGCTGGCCTCGGCGCGTACCATCGCCGCCGGCCTGACCCAGGTGGACGGCACCCTGAGCGCCAACGTGCCCTACGTGGCCCTGGACACCTTCGCCTATGACAGTGCCGGGCGCATTTACTACCAGGTCAACGACATCGACCAGAAGCTGATCTCCGGCTACGAAAACCTTCCCGGCCCGCCGCCGGGTACGCCACGCACCGATGACTATCCGGCATTGGCGCGCTTCTACGACGCCATCTACCAGGGCCAGCAGGTACGCGTCGTGAGCCTGCTCAAGGCCGTTTCCGAACCGAACATGAACGGCATGGCCGAAATCCGCGTTGCCGAGACCGATGAAGCGCGCGTGAGCATGGCCCGCAGCCTCATGGCCGATACCCTGCTGCGCCTGGGCATGCTCGCCGTCGGCGCACTGTTGCTGGTGTGGTTTGCCGTGAGTGCGGCGTTGCGGCCGCTCGAGCGCCTGCGTACGGCAGTGGAGGAGCGTCAGCCTGACGACCTGCGGCCGTTGCCCCTGGTGGAAGTGCAGCATGAGTTCGGCCCATTGGTGCGTTCCCTCAACCATTTCACCGAACGTCTGCGCGGCCAGTTCGAACGCCAGGCGCAGTTCATTGCCGATGCGGCCCATGAACTGCGCACGCCACTGGCAGCCCTCAAGGCCCGGCTGGAACTGGGCTTGCGCGCCGAGGACCCCGCCACCTGGCGCAGCACCCTCGAAGCCGCCGCCCAGGGCACCGACCGCCTGACCCATCTGGCCAATCAACTGTTGTCCCTGGCGCGCATCGAAAATGGGGCGCGTGCCATTGCCGAAGGCGGCGCGCAGTTGCTCGACCTCAGCCAACTGGCCCGTGAGTTGGGCATGGCCATGGCACCGCTGGCCCATGCACGCGGTGTGGCATTGGCGCTGGAAGCCGACGAGCCGGTGTGGCTGCGCGGCGAGCCTACCCTGTTGAACGAGTTGTTGAGCAACCTGGTGGACAACGCCCTGGCCCACACGCCACCGGGCGGCAATGTGATCCTGCGGGTGACGGCGCCGGCGGTGCTGGAAGTGGAAGATGATGGGCCGGGCATCCCGCTGGATGAACGGGACCGGGTGTTCGAGCGTTTCTACCGGCGCAGCCAGCAGGGCATGGGCTCAGGCCTGGGGCTGGCGATCGTCGGCGAAATCTGCCGGGCGCACCTGGCGCAGATCAGCCTGCACGATGGCGAGCACGCCGGCTTGAAGGTGCGCGTGAGTTTTATCGCGGGTTGATCAATAGAACATCGAGCGCGCTTCATCCAGCTCGGCGCGCAAGGCGTCGCTGTAAGGGTCGACCCGTAGTTTCTTGATCGCCGGCAAGGTGGAGACCGCAACGTTTGCCAATGGATGATCGGTGCCGCGATGGCAATACAGCACGGCGACCTGTACCAGGTCGATGTAGTCGAGGCGGGCTGAATCGCGCTCCAGGTCCAGGTATTGGCCCGGCAGTTTCGCCAGCATTTCCGGAAAGTCCCAGACGCCCAGCAGTTTGTCGCCCAGCAGCGGGTGGATGCTCTCGATGACGTGGTTGAGGCTGACCGGGTCGGCGAGCAGCTCATAGTGGTCTTCGGCGTACGTCAGGATCGGCAGCACACCGATCTGGTGCACCAGGCCGCCAAGGGCCGCCTGGTCCGGCTTGAGTTGGGAATGGCTGCGACACAGGGCATAACTCACACCCGCGACCTCAAGGCTGCGGCGCCACACATCACGCATCTTTTGTTCGACCACGTCGGAGCGCGCGTGGAAGATCTGCTCCATGACCAGGCCGATCGCCAGGTTGCTGCTGTAGTTGGTACCCAGCCGGGTGATGGCGGTGTGCAGGTCGGTGACTTCCTGGGTCGCGCGCAACAACGGGCTGTTGACCACTTTGATCAGGCGTGCCGACAGTGCGGTGTCGCGACCGATTACTTTGCTCAAGTGGCTGATGCTGATCTCCGGGTCTTCGGCGGCCTGACGAATATTCAGGGCCACTTCCGGCAATGTCGGCAGAACCAGGTCATCGTTATCGATGGCCCTCACCAAAGCCTGTTGGACTTTTTCCGCCAGCTTGTTCATTCATGCTCTCTAGGGTGTTGCAACAAAGGTACGGCGATCAGCGCTGGATCTCTCGATCGCGGTCGAGCGTGTAAGGCAGGTCGAGCAGTTGCAAGTGGGGACCCTCCAGCGCGCCCAGGTGCACATCTTCACTATCGGCAGCTTCGGCTTGCAATACGGCCAGAAGTTCAACGGTCTGGTCAGCTTTTGCGGCGATCACCACTTCGCCGATCGAGCTGTTATGGCTGGGAGAAAACAGCGGAGTGCCTGGCGCGGGCATTTCAGACGTAGCGAGACTCAGGCGGTACAGGCGACGTTTGAGTTTGCCCAGGTACTGCATGCGCGCGACGATTTCCTGGCCGGTGTAGCAGCCTTTCTTGAAGCTGACGCCGCCCACGGCCTGCAGGTTGAGCATCTGTGGAATGAACAGTTCGCGGGTCTGGGGCATGACCTGGCCGATGCCGGCGCGGATCTGGCCCAGCAGCCATTCATTCAGATCGGTTTGTTCAAGGGTTGCAGCCAATTGACTGCGTATGGCGTCGCCTTGCTCGGCAGGTACCCAAAGTTCAGCGCGGCCAGGGGAGACGCGGATGGCGATCAACGTATCGTTGCGCACGACGCTGTCGGTCTCGGCAGGCAGCTCAAGGCCAAGACCCGTCAGGGCCGGGTCGGCATTCATCAGGCCGAAGCGCACCCAGGCGGCGCTTTCATCGGTGAGTTTGGACTTGGAAAACACGGCGTATTTTTTCAGGTCAGCCAGTTGCGGCTCCAGCAGCTCGCTGGCCATGGCCAGCAACACGCCGTCACCTTGCAGCAGGATGCGGAAGCTCGACTGCATGCGCCCTTTTTGCGTGCAGCGCGCGCCGAGGCTGGCCTGGGTGTCGCTCAGGTAATTGAGGTTGCAGGTCAGTTGGCCCTGAAGGAATTTGGCAGCGTCGGAACCGCGGACGGCGAGAACGCCTTCGTGGGACAGGGGGCAGAAGAAAGCAGAGTCAGCCATGGGTCATCGCAGGTCAAAAAAAGTCATGGGTGCATCATAGAGGGGCGCCCGGCAAATGGATAGTTTCCGTATGGGGCGACCAAAGCCGACTGTTCCGGTGCCGTCGGGTCTGTATACTTGCCGCCTATTTGAGGAGCGCTCCATGGTCGAAGATGTAGAAATCAATCGCCTCTACTGGCACAGCCGTCGCGGCATGCTGGAGTTGGATGTGTTGCTGGTACCTTTCACCAAAGAGGTCTACGCGACGCTCAATCAAGTGGACCGCGACCTCTATGTGCGGCTGCTGACGTGCGAAGACCAGGACATGTTCGGCTGGTTCATGGAACGCGCCGAGTCGCAAGACCCGGAGCTGCAGCGCATGGTCCGGATGATCCTGGATCGTGTCCAGCCCAAGTAATAGCTTTGAATGCCGCTGGCAGGCCTCACGGCTGTTGCTGGCGGCGTATCTGCTTGCCCAGCTGTTTGCGCTGGGTGCCTTGATGTTTATGCAACTTCCTTTTTCGAGCCTGGGCATGCTGGTGTGCCTGGCGCACGCCGCCTGGGTTTTGCCGCGTTCTATCTTGCTGACTCACCGTTCGTCGATTCGTGGCCTGCGACGCGATGAAGACGGTTGGCAGCTGTGGAGCGCCGCACGGGGCTGGCACGCCGTGCAATTGCGTCCTGACAGCCTGGCGTTGCCGTTGATCGTGGTGCTGCGTTATCGGGTGCAGGGCGAATGGCGGGTACGTTCAGCCTGTGTGCCCAGGGACGCGCAGGCCGCCGATGTGCATCGGCGCCTGCGTGTGCGCCTGAAGTTCAGCCGCCGTAGGTGGTTGGCACCAGGATAGTGTCGCGGGCCTCGGGCAGCATCTGCGGGTAGTCGAGGGTGTAATGCAGGCCCCGGCTCTCCTTGCGTTCCATGGCCGAGCGGATCATCAGTTCGGCGACCTGGGCCAGGTTGCGCAGCTCGATCAGGTCGCGGCTGACTTTGTAGTTGCTGTAGAACTCGACCCTATGAGGCTAAACCCAATGGATACAGGGGTTTCAGCCGATGACCGTCAACCACCACTCCCAAACTGGGACAAACCTGTTACAAACTGCGCTCGCCAAGCCGTACCACTATCGCCGGTCTGGTCGCTATTACCTTCGCCTTCGCCCTCAAGGAACCGTTAAGGGCTTCTTCACGCTGTCACTCAGGACTACCGACAAGGCCACCGCAATGACCATCTCCGACGACATCCTCTCGACTCTCAAGGCTTACCACTTGGACAACCCTGAGGCGTCATGGGACGAACTTCGTGAGCGCTTGATTGAGTTCGCTGAGTACAACCTGACGATGGCACACGGTGACAGCTCACTGGTCGCTTACGAGATGATCAACGATGAGCATCACTTGGCGCTTCGTAAGGCCTCCGCAAAGCTACCCCTGAGCATCAATCAGCAACGGGCAGTGAGTAAGGCACTGGAGATCCTTGAGGCCTCACAGGAGCGTATGCGGGGTCGGTCGGGGAAGCTGGTCGAGATCGTGAAGGACCTCAATGGGGAACCTTGTGGCACGCCTTTGGCCCTCTCCCTGCCTATATCTGTAAACGCTTCCCCAGCTTTGACCTTCAAGTCCCTTTCTGCGCTGTACATGGAGGAACGCAAAGACAGCATTGAGGCCAGCACCATGCGTGACGTGAAGTCATCGTGTGAGGCTATCAGCGTGATCCTGGGCGACTTGGACATGCGGGGTCACACTCGGGAGGACATGAAGAACCTTCGGGACAAGCTCCTTGAGGACCGCAAAGGTTCCACTGTGAATAAGCTAATGACCCGGCTATCAACGGTGATGGATTGGGCTGTGAATAACGGCTACCTCACCAAGGGCTTCGATAAGGGACTGAAGCTATCCAAGGATGCTGACAGCTCGCGTGAGGCGTTCTCTCAGGATCAAGTAAAGGCCCTGATGGCTCACGCCAATTCGCTACCAGTGGACGCATGGCAGCGCTGGGCATTGTCCCTTGGGGTCATCACTGGGGCCCGTATTGAGGAACTCAGGCAGTTGACCAAGGCTGACGTTAAGCAGGTTGGGGGCGTGTGGGTCATCGACATCAATAGGAACGATGGAAAGACAGCCAAGACCAAGAATGCTCTGCGTGTCATACCGCTAACTGACGGTGCCTATGGGTTTGATCTTCAGGCCTTCCGTGAGTTTGTCGATAGCTCCGACTCCCGGCTGTTCAAATTGGGCGCTGGTCAGTTCTCAAACGTGCTTAATGGTGCGCTACGAGATGTCCTAAGCTTGAACGCTGATCGGACCCAGACCTTCCACTCATTGCGTCACTCTCTGGCCGGTGCCTTGAAGGCCGCTGAGGTGCCTGTGGGGACCGCTGAGTCCATCTTGGGGCATGCTTCAGGGTCTATCAGCTATGACCTGTATGGGGCTGGGAGTGCCGTTGAGGTGGGACGTATGGCTGACGCTCTGATTGAGGCATTATCATAATGCTGATCTGAATGTAACTGGTACATCGGCAGGCATCGTTCAGGCCATCTTGGGGCAAAGCTCTGGATCGCTGGTGTTCGATTCCCACGGCGGCAATGCAAGCGCCTCAATGGGGCTAATGGTGAAAACTTTTTCGGAATGTGGGATGGTTTGACGACTTTGATGCACAGAAAATTCTGATTTGAGACTTTAAATTACCATTGCGAGGATGATTCTTGAATTCGCGAAATGAGACGAATGAGATCAAGTGGTTATTGATCGACCAGATGGTTGATTTGACTTCTGCTGTGGCAATGGGTCGGGAAGTTCTGAGGAAGTATCGAGATGGTATTTATACATTGGAGCAAGTGGTCGGCAGGTTGCGGGTATGTAATCACGGTGTAATTCTTTCTCTTTTCAAGTTGAATGAGGTGCGTATTAATTATTCACGACACCTTAATTCTCTGGATAAGGATATGGTACAGCCGCTATATGACTGCGCGAAAGAAATTAAAAGGAGAAAGATTGACGTTTTCCGGAGTCGGCATGCTGCTCATATTTGGGATAGAGATGATAGACCCATTTCATTGATTGAAGGTGCTGCGCTGCTTCAAGAGATTACAGGGGCCGATAACTCTCAGGTTGATAGATTCTACGACTGGGTATGGAAGGATGGAGAGCCCTGCGTGGTGCTGATGATTGAAGCTCTAATCAAATATCTGAAGACTGTTCCCGGTGGGGACGAACCTCGCTTTTGACTTAATGAATGCTCATTGCCGGATTTAAAAACCCTCACAATAACAGGGAGAGACCACTTAACGGCGGCTTTCCCATCCAAGATGCCGTAAGGTCACCTCCAAGGTGGCCCTCTGCGGGCAAGGCGTGTACGTCCAGTGACCAACGCTACCTCTCTTAGGTAGCCCAATATCCAAGACGCCATGACCACCAAGCGCAGCCCTAACGGGATCTGCGGGACCGGCATCAGGTCCACTGTAGCGATTCTGTCTGTTCACTTCGTGTGAGTAGACCCTTGATAGGTTTGGGCCTCCTATCTCTGATCGCACAGTACAGGGGCCTTTTATCTTAAAGACCTTTAAGAGCTTAAAGAGGACTTAGAGTTAGTATTCTTTATAGATTAAACTAATAAGAAATAATACTTAAAGAAATACTCTAAGAGTTACCTTAAAGTTGATCGTTAAGACCTTGGTCTATCGTCGGTTTCATGGTGACAGAAGCGTGACCGTAACGGCTCTTTGAGTCTTCAGAATGACCGGATTAAAAACCCTCACAATAACAGAGACAGACCGCTCCGCTAATTGGTCTGCCTGGATTCCTCTACGCCCGTCGCTGGGCTTATATCAACGTCAAGTCTTTCTGAATGCTCCTTGAGCCATAGTCGATGCCCGTAGTGGGGCCTTGACGGTCGGCCTGTGGGAGCGAACTCAGGGAGCATTCAAAAAGGACACCACTACTATGTTTAACGGTATCAAAGAAATCACCATGACCACCATCGAGATTGCTGCGATGACTGGCAAGCGTCACGACCACGTGCTTCGAGATGTTGACCGGGTAATAGCACAAGTAGGAGCCCCCAAATCTGGGGCCACCGAATCGAGCTATACCACTGCCCAAGGTAAAGTTCTCCGAATGCTGGTCTTGAACAAGCAAATGGTATTCACTCTTATCACCGGTTATGACACTGGGCTGCGGCACACTGTAGTCGGTCGATGGATCGAGCTTGAGCAGTCAGCTAACCCGGCGTTCGCTTCGCAGGCAATCACAGCCACACTGAATGACCTACAAACCCGAGTCGATGCTATGGCGCCTGCTTACGATGAACATGTCCGTAAGGGTCGTACATCTGGCTATACGTGGCGTGAAGCTTGCCGTTTGGCTGGCGTAGAGAACCCCGATAAGGTTCTCGCCATGCTGGTCGATAAGGGGCTTGCACGGCGCTCTAACGGACTGACCTCTCTCGCTCCGAAGTTCATTGAACGCGGTGATGCCAAGCGCGTGAGCAAGGCCAACAAGGCTATTCAACTGACCGGCCACCTCTTCAAGGTCACCCTCAAAGGTGTCGATGAATGGCTGCGACCAAATGCTGAGAACATCTCCAAGGCTCTGATCGAACACCGCAAGCCCCGACCTGTGGTCGACAATGACGGCTATGTGATCGACATAAAGGGCGAAGGCGCTGCTCGCATGACGACTGCCCACCTGCCGAAGGAGGTGACCCAATGAGCAGCCACCCATTGAGTAACCGCCAGCGTCACCTACTTTGTTTGGGTCTGAAGCTCATGCTCGCCGGGGTCCCTGAAGAGGAACGCCGCGCCATCATCGAGCGTAGGCTCCACTACTATCGGGAGGCACGTAAGCGTCAGCGCTACCCGTATCACCAGTGGGAGCCACACCCGTGACCTTTGCCGACCAGCTCAACGCATTCTTCACGTCCCCTTCAAGTCGAACCAAGCTGATCACCCTGCGCACCTTTTGGCGTGACTGGCACGTCCGCGAACAAGTGACCTCCAGCGATGAGCATGGGGTGAACTACGAGAAACTTATAGGACACCTGAAGGCGACCAATCCGGTCATGGTCTCATTCGTTGAGTCCATCACTACAACAACCAGCATGAACCTCGATGCAGTCATGCGCGCACCTATGCGCATCCCACTAACCCGCCAACCGATCACTTCCCCGCTTTAACTTATCGCCGTCCGCCATCGGCACCCGGATCACACCCGCCAAGCTACAGACCCGTGATCGCACTAACTAACCCAAACCCAGAAGATATTGATCATGACCTTGAGAGGCCCGTGCGGCTACTCCTTGCCATCTGGTCACGTTGCCTCTATGCGGCAAGGCCATGAATCAATGTCTCGATGTAGGAGACCCAACACCATGCAACTGAATATCCAGAAAGTCACCCCTGAAACCGTTGAAGTACAAGGTCAGGCCGTAGCTCGTGCGTATGCCGAGGGCGTCATGCTGGCGACCCTGATTGCCACCGCTGGGAGCAGCAAGCCAGCCCAAGAGGCAATCGTAAGCCAGTACCTTGATGCCGGTCTGAGCGCTGCTGCCTTTCCGGCCATCGTGAGGTCCATCGAGTCCCGCAAGTTGACCGCTGAGCGTGAACATGCGGAGCGCCTCAAAGAAGCTCGTGAGCATGAAGAGCGCTTCAAGTCCTACGAGACCACTCCCTTGGACGAAGCGCGCCGCCGTGCCAAGCGTGAAGACCGTGAACGCAAGTATCAAGACATGGGCCGCGCTATCCGCAGTGCCAATGGTCGTAGCGACTTCTCGTCTGGCAACTGGCTCGACAACAACTAAGCCTTTCCTTTCTCAACTTATTTCAGGAGACCAATCTCATGTCCAATCCATCCAAATCTACCGATCACCGCGACCAACGCGACCGCTACACCACCCCGACTTCCTATGAGGCTGCCGTGTGGGGCAATGGCGGTAACCTTCAGTTCTCCACCCAGGCATCTATGGGCGCCCAGGCGACTGACTCCAGTGTTCTGGCCCAGGTCATCACCCAAGCCATGGACGAATTCTTCAATGGTGGCGAATGGCACGACAACGCTGTCGATGCAATCCCCTGCGAGTTCCGCCCTAAGGGCACCGAGCCGACCCCCGTTCAACTGGTCAACATGGTCAATCGCAACGTCGAGTTTGACCCACGCCAGTCGATCTACGATCACTCCAAGATCACTAAAGGGGAGGCCGTAGCGGGCGACTTCATCTTCACTGAGCCGACCAATACCGCTGCGTTCTTTTCGCACCGCTTCACCCTTCTGGATGCCCACGTTGTTGCTGGCTTCACTGGCAACGGCATGGAGCAGATGATGGACAAGATGCTGGCCGACTTCGAGAAGGCATGTGGTTCCACCGTTGTGGACATCCTCATTAAGTCTCCAAGCACCGAAGCCAAGGAGGTCACCATTGCGGGCACCACGCCACGTGATCGTGCTGAGGACTGGATCGACGCTTTGACCATGAGCATTAACCAGTCGGTAGGTAACTCTCTGAGTGACTTCGTGTTGCTGATGCACATGACCGAGCAGGCAATGCTTGAGCGTGCTGCCCAGCGCGCCGGTGTCGAATCCATTGAGGACCTGTTGGGTTGCCGCACTCAGTTCTACTCTGGGTCTGACCGTGGCGTCTTCATGCTGCCTAAGGGATTTGCCTCGCTGTCGTTCCGCCATGATCAAGAAGGCGACGTATGGAAGATCCATGCGAGCCGCAACGCTGGCGTACAGGGTTGGGACTTTGAGGTAAGCGGTATCGCTGACGTAATGGCTCAGGCCAAGGTCAGGATCAAGCTGGCAAACCCTGAAGACCCAACTGAGAAACTGCAAGTAGAGGTCGTGGACTTCCCGCTGATCACCCGTGTGGTCGTCAAGCCGTAACACCCGCTGTATCCATGAGGTCCGTGATGGGCCTCGTGGGTTGATCTGAGCGTCTATCTAAATGGTGGACCTTCAGATGAACCCATGTGAAATGCGTTGCTATGCAAAATGTGGAGGGCAATGACCCACATTCTTTATCAGACTTCACGTAGGAGACCGCTATGGCCGCCAAGAAACAATGGTTGGCCGTCCTAAAGGCTATCGTCGTGTCGAAAGCCACATGGAAGCTGGTCGGCACCGTAGCGGTTCTTTATGGCTGCGCTCATGGCGAGCTAATCGCTGGGCTGGTCGGAGAGGTTATAGCGGACGTGTCGGGAGCCCTTTAAGGATCTGACAGAAATTTCTGAGTGACCACCTGTAACTACTAACCTGCGCGCTTACCCCCCGTAGGCCCCCGCACGCTCGCTCAGGCGCACGATAGGGACCCTTGCGGGCAGGCGATAAGGACCCCAGCGTTGGGACAAATGTGCGCCAAAGCTGTTACAAAACGGGGTCCTATGGTGCTACGCTAAGGTCTCCTAACGTGCCTCAAAAGGTCGGTGTAAGGATCGTATCCTTCGCCTCTGACAGCATCTCTGGATAGTCCAGCGTGTAGTGCAGACCCCGAGATTCCTTACGTTCCATGGCAGACCTGATCATCAGTTCCGCTACCTGGGCAAGGTTCCTCAGTTCAATCAGGTCTCTGCTTACTCGGTAGTTGCTGTAGAACTCATCGATCTCGTCCAGCAGCAGCCGCACCCGGTGCTGCGCCCGTTGCAGGCGCTTGTTGGTGCGCACGATCCCCACGTAGTCCCACATGAAACGGCGCAGCTCGTCCCAGTTGTGCGCGATGATCACATCTTCGTCCGAGTCGGTCACCTGGCTGGCGTCCCAGCGGGGCAGGGCGGCGGGCACCGGAATGCGCGGCAGTTGTTCAAGGATGTCCGCCGCTGCAGAGCGCGCATAGACGAAGCACTCGAGCAGCGAGTTGCTGGCCATGCGGTTGGCACCGTGCAGGCCGGTGAAGCTGGTTTCGCCAATCGCATAAAGGCCGGGTACGTCGGTACGTCCGTGCTGGTCGACCATCACGCCGCCGCAAGTGTAGTGCGCGGCCGGTACTACGGGGATTGGGCCTTTGGTGATGTCGATATTGAAGGCCAGGCAGCGCTCGTAGACGGTGGGGAAGTGGGTCTTGATGAAGGCTTCGGGCTTGTGGCTGATGTCGAGATACACGCAGTCGATGCCCAGACGCTTCATTTCATGGTCGATGGCGCGGGCGACGATATCGCGCGGGGCCAGTTCGGCACGGGGGTCGAAACGCTGCATGAAACGCTCGCCATTGGGCAGTTTCAGGTGCGCACCTTCGCCACGCAGCGCTTCGGTGATCAGGAAACTCTTGGCCTGTGGGTGATACAGGCAGGTGGGGTGGAACTGGTTGAATTCCAGGTTGGCCACCCGGCAGCCGGAGCGCCAGGCCATGGCGATGCCATCACCGCAGGCTCCATCGGGGTTGCTGGTATAGAGGTAGACTTTGGCCGCGCCACCGGAGGCGAGGATGGTGAAGCGTGCGCCGTAGGTGTCGACCTCGCCGCTGCCGCGATTGAGCACGTAGGCGCCGAGGCAGCGCTCGCCTTCCAGGCCCAGGCGTTTTTCGGTGATCAGGTCGACGGCGACGCGTTGCTCCAGCAATTCGATGTTGGGGCGTTGGCGGGCCTGGTCGAGGAGCGTCCTGAAAATAGCCGCGCCGGTGGCATCGGCGGCATGGATGATGCGGCGGTGACTGTGGCCGCCCTCGCGGGTCAGGTGGAACTCGAAACCACCGTCGTCGCTGCCTGCGTGTTCATCGCGGGTAAAGGGGACGCCCTGGTCTATCAGCCATTGGATGGCCTCGCGGCTGTGCTCCACGGTGAAACGCACCGCTTCTTCATTGCACAGGCCGCCGCCGGCGTTGAGGGTGTCTTCGACGTGGGATTGCACGGTGTCGGTGTCGTCCAGCACCGCGGCGACACCGCCCTGGGCCCAGAACGTAGAGCCGTTGGCCAGGTCGCCTTTGCTCAGAACCGCAATGCGCAGGTGGCTGGGAAGGGTCAGCGCAAGGCTCAAGCCGGCCGCGCCGCTGCCGATCACCAGGACATCGTGTTGAAACTGTTGGCTCATTTGAAGGATTCCGCAAAAAGCGATCCGAAGAGGTGGCGCAAACAGGACGCCTGGATCGGCGAATCAAAGGGTCACACGGGCTACTAGTATATAGAGGGGTGGATCGGCACAATAGCCGGGCATTCGTGGCAATGTGAGATTACGGTGCACGGCTCGGGTAAAATCAGCTGGTTATTGAGGCGGGAACTTTTTGCATGGCCCCCGACTCAATAGCAGGTTGCCCGAAAGCTGGGAAAACGTTGAGTTTATTGGCCCGTCGGGAGCATTGGACGCGTCAGAAAACCGACGACAAGATTATTCGCGCAGTCGGCGTTGCCCGTGCTGCGTTTTTCGTGTGTGCCAAATCAGTGCGTGCCGGAAACTTGCTTGAAGGGGGAGAACTTTTGCGAAAAGACCGAGTCTATGTTTGCAAGCCTGATCGTTTAGTTATGCAAGCCTCCTTAAAGTACTACGAGGAGTGTTCATGCTAACCCAGGAAGAGGATCAGCAGCTGGTCGAGCGCGTTCAACGCGGCGACAAGCGAGCTTTTGATCTGCTAGTGCTGAAATACCAGCACAAAATTCTCGGGTTGATCGTGCGGTTTGTGCACGACACCCATGAAGCGCAGGACGTTGCACAGGAAGCCTTTATCAAGGCGTACCGTGCACTTGGTAACTTTCGCGGTGATAGTGCGTTTTACACGTGGCTATACCGAATCGCCATCAACACGGCGAAGAACTATCTGGTGTCTCGCGGACGCCGCCCACCGGATAGCGATGTAAGTTCAGAAGATGCGGAATTTTACGATGGTGATCACGGCCTCAAGGATCTCGAGTCGCCGGAGCGTGCATTGCTGCGCGACGAGATCGAAGGCACCGTTCATCGCACAATTCAGCAACTGCCAGAAGATTTGCGTACGGCGTTAACTTTACGTGAATTCGATGGTCTGAGTTACGAAGACATTGCGAGCGTCATGCAGTGTCCGGTGGGGACTGTAAGGTCACGGATTTTCCGGGCCCGGGAAGCCATCGATAAAGCCTTGCAACCGTTGTTGCAAGAGAACTAGAGACAGCGGCGACAGCCAAGAGAGGAACCGCCATGAGTCGTGATGCCCTGCAGGAATCGCTGTCCGCAGTGATGGATAACGAAGCGGATGAACTGGAACTTCGTCGAGTGCTCAACGCATTTGATGACGCCGAAACCCGTGATACCTGGTCTCGTTACCAAGTCGCTCGGGCGGTGATGCACAAGGATCTTCTAATCCCTCGTCTGGATATTGCTGCGGCCGTTTCTGCTGCACTGGCTGATGAAGCCGTTCCGGCAAAGGCTGCTCGTGGTCCATGGCGTAGCCTGGGTCGCCTGGCGGTTGCTGCCTCGGTGACTGTCGCCGTGCTGGCGGGCGTTCGCCTGTACAACCAGGACGAGATCGCCGGTGCCGAACTGGCTCAGCAGACCCAGCAGCCTGTAATGGCGGGTCCGCAGGTCAAAGGCCCAGCCGTATTGGCCGGCTACAAGGAAAGCGCTGACACCACCGGCCCGATGGCCAACGGTGTACTGCAAGGGCAATCCGGTTGGCAAGACCAGCGTCTTCCAGGCTACCTGCGCCAACACGCACAGGAATCGGCTCTGAAGGGCACTGAAAGCGCTCTGCCTTATGCCCGTGCAGCAAGCCTGGAAAACCGCTAATCCGTAAGGAGCTCTATGCGAGCCATACCGCTCCTTACGCTTTTGCTCAGTGGTTGGTTTGCACTCCCCGCCCACGCCGATGAAGCCCAAGACTGGCTGACTCGACTTGGGCGTGCAGAGCAACAGCAAAGCTTTCAAGGTACGTTCGTCTACGAACGCAACGGCAGTTTTTCTACCCATGACATCTGGCATCGTGTCCAGGACGGTCAGGTCCGTGAGCGGCTCTTGCAGCTCGATGGTTCTGCTCAGGAGGTCGTGCGGTTGGATGGCCGGACGCAATGCGTCAGTGGCACTCTTGTCGCAGGCCTTGGCAATTCGCGTGATGCACCATCACGTGCGCTTGATCCGCAAAAACTCAATCAATTCTACGAACTGGCCGTCATTGGCAAGTCCCGCGTGGCCGGTCGAAATGCGGTCATCGTCTCGATCACGCCGCGTGACCAGTACCGTTATGGCTTTGAACTGCACCTGGATCGGGAAACCGCGCTGCCGCTCAAGTCCCTGTTGCTGAATGATCAAGGGCAACTGCTGGAGCGCTTCCAGTTCACGCGATTGAATACTTCCGTCGTCCCTGATGACCGGGAACTGCAACCCAGCAACGACTGCACACCTATCGCCGTCGCTAATAGCAAAGCGCCCGAGGTGCAATCTACCGAGACTTGGTATATGGAATGGTTGCCACCGGGTTTTCAATTGACCAACACCAGTGCACGCAAAGATACCCAGACCAAGGCGACCGTCGACAGCCTGATGTATGAAGACGGGCTGGCGCGGTTCTCGGTATTCCTGGAGCCGATCAGCGATGCAAGCGTGACGGAGACCCGCACTCAGCTGGGCCCTACGGTCGCGGTATCGCGTCGGCTGAATACGGTGGACGGTGAGATGATGGTAACGGTGGTGGGTGAAATACCCATCGGTACCGCAGAGCGGATCGCCCTGTCGGTGCGCGGTGAAAAAAAGCCAGCCGCCCAACCGTGAGTCGTTAATCCTATGTTCATCCTGACGTTTCACTGTATTCCCATGCCAGGTTGGCTGCCGAGAGCATGAAATGTCTGGATCAGCATTTTCACTTGCAAAAATCCCCCATGTTTTTTATAGGTCAGGGCTTGTCGGCTCTGGCCTTGTTTTGTTCGCGGAACAAAGATGTCGGTCGCGGTTTCCGGCGTTTCTTGAACCCTGTCGCTCAACCCTGCTCGTCGTAACGGGAGCTGTATGTCGATACCACGTTTGAAGTCTTACCTATCCATAGTCGCCACGGTGTTGGTGCTGGGTCAGGCCCTGCCTGCGCAAGCAGTCGAGCTGCCTGACTTCACCCAATTGGTCGAGCAAGCCTCACCTGCCGTGGTGAACATCAGTACCACGCAGAAACTGCCGGATCGCAAAGTCTCCAACCAGCAGATGCCGGACCTGGAAGGCCTGCCGCCGATGCTGCGCGAGTTCTTCGAGCGCGGCATGCCGCAACAGCGCGCACCCCGTGGTGGCGGTGGTCAGCGCGAGGCCCAGTCCCTGGGCTCGGGTTTCATTATTTCGCCGGACGGCTACATCCTTACCAACAACCACGTGATTGCCGACGCTGACGAGATTCTCGTGCGCCTGGCCGATCGCAGTGAGCTGAAAGCCAAGCTCGTCGGTACCGACCCACGTTCCGATGTGGCCTTGCTGAAGATCGACGGCAAGGACCTGCCTGTGCTCAAGCTGGGCAAATCCCAGGACCTGAAAGCCGGCCAGTGGGTGGTCGCCATCGGTTCGCCGTTTGGTTTTGACCATACCGTGACCCAAGGCATCGTCAGCGCCATCGGCCGCAGCCTGCCGAACGAAAACTACGTACCGTTCATCCAGACCGACGTGCCGATCAACCCGGGTAACTCTGGTGGTCCGCTGTTCAACCTGGCGGGCGAAGTGGTCGGCATCAACTCGCAGATCTACACCCGTTCCGGTGGCTTCATGGGGGTGTCGTTCGCGATCCCGATCGACGTGGCAATGGACGTTTCCAACCAGCTGAAAAGCGGTGGCAAGGTCAGCCGCGGCTGGTTGGGCGTAGTGATCCAGGAAGTGAATAAAGACCTGGCTGAGTCCTTCGGCCTCGACAAGCCGGCCGGTGCACTGGTTGCACAGATCCAGGACGACGGCCCGGCTGCCAAAGGCGGCCTGCAAGTTGGCGACGTGATCCTGAGCATGAACGGCCAGCCAATCGTCATGTCGGCCGACCTGCCGCACCTCGTAGGTGCGCTCAAGGCGGGCAGCAAAGCCAAGCTGGAAGTGATCCGCGAAGGCAAGCGCCAGACTGTAGAGCTGACCGTGGGCGCAATCCCTGAAGAAGGCGCCACCCTGGATGCCCTGGGCAATACCAAGCCGGGCGCCGAGCGCAGCAGCAACCGCCTGGGCATCGCCGTGGCCGAGCTGACCGCTGAGCAGAAAAAGAGCTTTGACCTCAAGAGCGGTGTTGTGATCAAGGAAGTGCAGGATGGCCCGGCGTCTCTGATCGGCCTACAGCCGGGTGACGTCATTACCCACCTGAACAACCAGGCGATCGAGACCACCAAGCAGTTCACCGACATCGCCAAGGCGTTGCCAAAGAACCGCTCGGTGTCGATGCGTGTGTTGCGTCAGGGCCGCGCCAGCTTCATTACCTTCAAACTGGCTGAGTAAGTCGGTAATAACAAAAAGCCCCGCCTTCGTTTAACGAGGGCGGGGCTTTTTTGTGCCTGATCGGTTTAGCTCATCATCCCTTTGACCAGGCGTTCCTGTTCGATCAACTCACGCTGGCGTGCATCGATGCGCGACGACAGCGGGAAGTTGCTGCCGGCGCGACGCTTGGCAAAATCCAATTGCTGGATGGCCTGCTGGAAATCACCCACCAGCGCAAAGTACTCGGCGCGAGCCTGATGCAAACCGATGATGTTGCCCGACAAACCGCGTGTCTCAGCGACCTGGTACCACACGTCCGGGTCATCCGGGCGAGACTTGAGCAAACCGTCCAGTGCCTTTTCTGCATCCGCCGTGCGGTTCTGCTTGAGCAGCAGGTCCACGCGCACCTGATTCAACGGATAGTTGCCTGGGTACTGGGTGAGCATCCGATCCGTGCGTTGCTGGGCATCCGGCAGGCGGCTGTTGTCGATGTCCAGCTGGATCTGCGCCAGGTTGTAGGTGATGTCGTTGGGCGCCTTGGCCAGCAGCGGCGCGAGGTTTTCCCGAGCCTGCTTGAATTGGGAGCCTTTGATCTGGGCGATAGCCAAGCCGTAGCGCGCCACATCGTTCTTCGGGTTTTCGTCCAGCTGCGCCTGGAAGCGCTTGGCGGCGAGGCCAGGGGTGTCTTCGTATTGCAATTGCACCCGTGCGCGGATGAGCTGATAACGCAGGCTGTCTTCCTTGCCGCCAGGCTTGGATTGCTCGGCGCGGTTGCGGGTGTCGGCGATCCGCGATTCGGTGACCGGGTGCGTCAACAGGAACTCCGGCGGTTTGGCGTCGAAGCGGTACTGGCGCATCAGGCGTTCGAACATGGTCGGCATGGAGCGCGGGTCATATCCGGCTTTTTCCAGGTTGAGGATGCCGATACGGTCTGCCTCTTGTTCGTTCTGGCGAGAGAACCGACGTTGTTCCTGGATCGCCGCGGCCTGGGTGCCGGCAATCGCGGCAATACCTGCATCGCCTGCACCCGCCGCAGCAGCAATGATGCCGCCGAGCAGGGCGGCCATCATCGGAATCTGCATGCGCTGTTGCGCTTCAACGCCACGGGCGAAGTGGCGTTGGGACAAATGCGCCAGTTCGTGAGCCAGTACCGAGGCATATTCCCCTTCGGTCTGGGCGTTGAGGAACAGGCCGCCGTTGACCCCGACGATGCCACCCGGTGCGGCAAAAGCGTTCAGTTGCGGGCTGTTGATCAGGATGAATTCCAGCCGCCGGTCATTGACCTGGCTGGTCTCCACCAGCTTGTACACGCTGGTTTCGACGTAGTCCTTGAGCTGCGGGTCGTTGAGTTGCGAGACCTGGCCCCGCAGGTAGGCCAGCCACGCGCGGCCCAGTTGGTATTCCTGTTGTGGCGAGACAATGGCAGAACTGGCGTCGCCAAGTGACGGCAGGTCGTCGGCGAAGCCTGGGGAGGCCAGCAGGCAAGCCAGCGTCAGCAGGGTGGGGCGCAAAAAAGTCATGCACAGAGCCTTTCGACAAAGAGCTTACTGTAGCCGGACACTGAGCTTCGGACCAGATATTCTAAGCACTCTCAACGCTTGCCCGGAGTAAACCATGACCAACGCTGTAGCCTTTGATGCCGAACTCGATGCCAGCGGCCTCAATTGCCCGCTGCCTTTGCTCAAGGCCAAGCTGGAACTCAACCGTCTGAGCAGTGGCGCCGTGCTCAAGGTGATCGCTACGGACGCCGGCTCCCAGCGTGATTTCCGTACGTTTGCCAAGCTGGCCGGCCACACGCTGTTGCATGAAGAAGACGCCGCCGGTGTGTACCGTTACTGGTTGCGCAAGGCCTGAATCGTTTGCCCTATCACCCGAGGTTGATTGATGTTCAAAGTGTTACGAGACTGGATCCAGCGCTACTTCTCCGATGAGGAGGCGGTGGTGCTGGCGGTCCTGCTGTTTCTGGCCTTTACGGCCGTACTCACCTTGGGCGGCATGCTGGCGCCGGTATTGGCGGGGATGGTGCTGGCTTACCTGATGCAGGGCCTGGTCACTACGCTGGAGCGCCTGCACCTGCCAGGTGGGGCGGCGGTAGGGCTGGTGTTTGCCTTGTTCATGAGCTTGTTGGTGCTGTTTATCGTGGTGGTATTGCCGTTGCTATGGCATCAGTTGATCACCCTGTTCAATGAACTGCCCGGCATGCTCGCCAAGTGGCAGTCGCTGTTGCTGTTGTTGCCGGAGCGCTACCCGCATTTGGTGTCGGACGAACAGGTGCTGCAAGCCATCGAAGTGGCGCGCGGCGAGATCGGAAAGTTCGGGCAATGGGCGCTGACCTTTTCCCTGTCCAGCCTGCCGCTGCTGGTCAACATCATGATCTACCTGGTGCTGGTGCCGATCCTGGTGTTCTTCTTCCTCAAGGACCGCGCCATGATCGGTCGCTGGGTGCGAGGCTACCTGCCGCGCGAGCGCGCGCTGATCACCCGGGTGGCGGAGGAAATGAACCGGCAGATCGCCAACTACATTCGCGGCAAGGTCATCGAGATCATTATCTGCGGGGGCGTGACTTACATCGCCTTCATCGCCCTGGACCTGAACTACGCAGCCTTGTTGGCCTTGCTGGTGGGGGTTTCGGTGGTGGTGCCCTACGTTGGCGCCGTGGTGGTGACGGTGCCAGTGACCTTGATCGCCTTGTTCCAGTGGGGCTGGAGCGACCAGTTCATCTACCTGATGGCGGTTTACGGGATCATCCAGACCCTGGATGGCAATGTGCTGGTGCCGCTGTTGTTCTCAGAGGCAGTCAACCTGCACCCGGTGGCGATCATCTGCGCGGTGCTGTTGTTCGGTGGGTTATGGGGATTCTGGGGCGTGTTTTTTGCGATCCCGCTGGCAACGCTGTTCAAGGCGGTGCTGGACGCGTGGCCGCGGCAGGAGCCTGTCGTGGCGCCGCTTCTGTAGTGAGCGGGACAAGCCCGCTCATACAACAGTCTGCTGCGTCTCAGGCTTTGTTCAAGGCCTGCGCCGCCGCCAGCACGGCATCCACATGCCCCGGCACCTTCACACCACGCCATTCCTGGCGCAGCACGCCATCCTTGTCGATCAGGAAGGTGCTGCGGTCCACGCCTAGGTATTCCTTGCCGTACAGCTTCTTCAACTTGATCACATCAAACAGCTGGCAAACCGCTTCATCCTTGTCACTGATCAGCTCGAAGGGAAACTCCTGCTTGCCCTTGAAGTTCTCGTGGGACTTCACGCTGTCACGCGACACACCAAACACCTCGGTGTTGGCCGCCTTGAACGCTGCGTACTGATCACGAAAGCCCTGGCCTTCGGTGGTGCAGCCCGGCGTGCTGTCCTTCGGGTAGAAGTAGATCACCACTTGCCTGCCCTTGAGGGCGGCGAGGCTGAAGGTCTGGCCACTGGTGGCCTGGGCTTCGAAATCGGCTACGGGTTTGTCGATGACTACCGCCATGAAAACTTCCTTACATTGGGTTCTGTGGGCGCCATGGCTCGATCAAGGCATCGAGGTTCAAGGCATCGGCGAAATCCAGGAACTGGTCGCGCAACCAGCTGATCTGCACGCCGGCCGGCAGGGTCACGGTAAACGTGGCGTTCAGCATGGTGCCGCCGGTTTGCGGGGCCTGGTAGGTGTCGCAGGTCAGGTTTTCCAGCTCAACGTTGTGGTCGATGAAGAACTGGCACAGCTCATTGACGATGTCCGAGCGGTAGGCGGAGCTGACGTAAGCCACATACGGCAGGGCCTGGGGACGATTCTCCAGGGCTGCGCTGCGCACCACGTTGACGGTGAAGTCATGCTTCTTGGCCAGGCCTGGCAGGCCGGTCTCCAGGCGCGCCAGGGCATCCCAGGTGCCGGAGATCTGCAGGACCAGCGCGCTGCACTCGCCGTGGCGGGTCAGGCGGGAGGTCACGACGGCGCAGCGGTTTTCATGGCTGGCGCGGCACAGGACGTTGGTCAGCTCCATGGGGTTGGCGCCGAGGGCACTGATAACAAGGAATTGTTCGCGAACTGTGGGGGTGGACATGCAGCCTTCCTAAAACGATGAGCGGTCGATACCGTGTGGGCTGTATCGATCAAAGGATGAAGGGTAGCGAAAACCGTCGCCAAGGGATAGGAGGTGGCGTTTTCATTGCGTGATCGGTCCGATTTCATCGTGCTTCAGGGCATGCTTTCGCCCAATGATGGCATTGCCCGTCGTTTAGTTGCGCCAGAACGCATCCTCAGGCGGTACTTCGCTTGTGCAAGCATCTTGGCGCCAGTACCATTACGGCTCTCTTTTTCCGGCAGGAGCGGTTGCATGATTGCGGGCAGTATGGTGGCACTGGTCACACCCATGGATGCACAAGGTCATCTCGACTGGGACAGCCTGGGCAAACTGGTGGACTTCCACCTGCAAGAAGGCACCAATGCCATCGTGGCGGTCGGCACCACCGGTGAATCGGCCACCCTCGACGTGGAAGAACATATCCAGGTCATCGAATTCGTGGTCAAGCGTGTTGCCGGCCGTATTGCCGTGATCGCCGGTACGGGCGCCAACTCGACGCGTGAAGCCATCGAGCTGACCAAAAACGCCAAGAAGGCCGGCGCCGACGCCTGCCTGCTGGTGACCCCGTACTACAACAAGCCGACCCAGGAAGGCCTGTACCAGCATTTCCGCGCCATTGCCGAAGCGGTCGACATCCCGCAGATCCTCTATAACGTACCGGGTCGTACCGCGTGCGACATGAAGGCCGAGACCGTGATCCGCCTGTCCACCGTGCCGAACATCATCGGTATCAAGGAAGCCACCGGTGACCTGCAGCGCGCCAAGGACATCCTGGCCGGCGTGAGCAGCGATTTTCTGGTGTATTCCGGTGACGACGCCACCGCTGTCGAGCTGATCCTGCTGGGCGGCAAGGGCAACATCTCCGTGACCGCCAACGTGGCCCCCCGTGCCATGAGCGAAATGTGTGCCGCCGCCATTGCAGGCGACGCCGTGACCGCCCGCGCGATCCACGAGAAGCTGATGCCGCTCAACAAGACACTGTTTATCGAATCCAACCCTATTCCCGTGAAATGGGCACTGACTGAAATGGGCATGATGCCGGACGGTATCCGTCTGCCGCTCACCCGTCTCAGCGAAGCCTGTCACGAACCGCTGCGACAGGCCCTGCGCCAGTCCGGCGTCCTGGTTTAATTGAGGAAGCACTACGCATGAAGCGATTGGCCGGACTTTCCGCACTTGCCTTGATTATCTCCAGCACCAGTGGCTGCGGTTGGATCTGGGGCCCGGAAGGCTACTTCCGTGACCGCGGCAGCGATTACCTGGAAGCACAACCCACCAAACCGATGGAATTGCCGCCGGGCGTCAACGTCGCCAAGCGCCTTGACCCGTTGCTGCCGATCCCGCGCAACGTCGCCGACGACACCACCAAGGGTGAGTACGTGGTGCCGCGTCCACAGCCGATCTCGGCGGTGGCGGATGCCAGCGACTACAGTCTGCAGAAGAGCGGCGACTCGCGCTGGATCGTGGCACAACGCCCACCTGCCGAAGTCTGGCCGGTGGCCGTGCAGTTCTTCCAGGACAACGGTTTCCGCCTGGACGAGCAGCGCCCGCAGACCGGTGAGTTCACCACCGCATGGCAGCAGGGCAGCGAGCTGTCCGCCACCATGGCCAAGCGCTTGCAGGCCGGTGGCGTAGCCGCTGACAGCGAAGCCCGCGTGCGTGTGCGCATCGAACCAGGCGTACAGCGCAATACCAGTGAAGTCTACGTGGTCAGCGCCGAGCGCCCGGCCGGCAGCACCGCCAACGTTGACTTCACCAACCGCTCGGTTAACACCGGCGTCGACTCGGCGCTGGTCGACGAGATGCTGGCCAGCATGAGCCGTATCTCCGAGAAGGGTGGTTCGGTTTCCCTGCTCGCCGCCCGTGATTACGACACCCCGAGCCGCGTCAGCCTCACCGAAGACGGCAGCGGCAACGTGGTGCTGAACCTGGGTGAAGACCTCGACCGTGCCTGGGCCAGTGTTGGCCGTGCGTTGGAGCAGGGCCCTTGGCGCGTTGAAGACATCAACCGCAGCCTGGGCCTGTACTACATCAACGTGGCGGAAAAGGCCGAGCGTAAAGACGACGAGCCTGGTTTCTTCGGCAAACTGTTCGGCAGCAAGCCGACCAAGGAAGAGATCGAGACCCGCGCCGAGCGTTACCAGGTTCGTTTGAGCAAGGTGGGCGACAGCGTGCAGGTCACCGTCGAGAAGAACATCAATACCGTTGCGCCAGCTGAAACAGCGCGCAAAGTGTTGGGCGTGATTCAGGACAACCTGGGCTGATCCGATGCGTTTTGCCGTTCTCGGCAGCGGTAGCCAAGGGAACGGCACGCTGGTCGCTCATGACGACACGTATGTGCTGGTGGATTGTGGTTTCTCGTTAAAAGAAACCGAGCGGCGCCTGCTGCGCCTGGGGGTTCACCCCGCGCAGCTGAGCGCGATTCTGGTGACCCACGAACATGCCGACCACGTGCATGGCGTGGGTTTGCTGTCTCGGCGCTACAATCTCCCTGTGTACCTCAGTCGCGGCACCTTGCGCGGGATGCGCAAACCCATTGAACCCGCAGGTTTCCTGGCCGGTGGCGAGCAGTTGCAAATCGGCGCCTTGAGCATCGATGTGATTGCCGTGGCGCATGACGCCCAGGAGCCGACGCAGTATGTCTTCAGTGACGGTGAGCGGCGCTTCGGCGTACTGACCGACCTGGGCTCCTACTGCGCCAAGGTGCTGGACGGCTACCGGAACCTCGATGCCTTGATGATCGAGTCCAACCATTGCCGAGACCTGCTGGCCCGTGGTCATTACCCCTACTTCCTCAAGCAGCGGGTGGGCGGCGAACTGGGACATTTGAACAACCACCAGGCGGCGTACCTGGTGTATGAGTTGGGCTGGCAAGACTTGCAACACCTGGTCCTGGCCCACCTGAGCAGCAAGAACAACCTGCCGCAGCTGGCCCGGCAATGTTTTGTCGACACCCTCGGGTGCGACCCGGACTGGCTGCAACTGGCCGATCAAGATTCAGGGCTCGACTGGCGACACATCGCCTAGCCCACCATTTAGCAAGCGGAGCCCATCATGGAAAAACGTGAAGAACTCTACCGCGGCAAAGCCAAGTCGGTGTACAAGACCGACGACGCCAACCGCCTGATCCTGCTGTTTCGCAACGACACCTCGGCGTTCGACGGCAAACGCATCGAACAACTTGATCGCAAAGGCATGGTGAACAACAAGTTCAACGCCTTCATCATGCAGAAGCTCGAAGCGGCCGGCATCCCGACCCAATTCGACAAACTGCTGGGCGACAACGAGTGCCTGGTCAAGAAGCTCGACATGATCCCGGTTGAATGCGTCGTGCGTAACTACGCCGCCGGCAGCCTGGTCAAGCGCCTGGGCGTGGAAGAGGGCCTCAAGCTCAATCCGTACACTTTCGAACTGTTCCTGAAGGACGACGCCAAGGGTGACCCGTTCATCAACGAATCCCACGTCGTGGCATTCGGCTGGGGTACCGCTGAGCAACTGGCGCGCATGAAGGAGCTGTCCCTCAAGGTCAACGACGTGCTGAGCAAGCTGTTCGACGACGCCGGCCTGCTGCTGGTGGACTTCAAGCTCGAGTTCGGCGTGTTCCACGACGGCTCCATCGTCCTGGGCGACGAATTCAGTCCGGACGGCTGCCGCCTGTGGGACAAGGACACCAAAAAGAAGATGGACAAAGACCGCTTCCGCCAGGGCCTCGGTGACGTGATCGAAGCCTACGAAGAAGTCGCCAATCGTCTCGGCGTACCGCTTTAATCGACGCAAGCATCTGATAGCACGGAAAAAAATCGCTTCGGCGCTTTGCATCCACGAATCATGCTGTTATGATGCGCGCCGTTGGAGAGATGCCAGAGTGGCCGAATGGGACGGATTCGAAATCCGTTGTACCTTCACCGGTACCTAGGGTTCGAATCCCTATCTCTCCGCCATTACATAGAAAAAGCCCCGTAGCCGAATAAGCTACGGGGCTTTTTCGTTTTGGAATGTAATCGTTCCTTCGCTGTGGCTAGCAAGCCTTCAAGCGTGACCCTGCTTCTTGCCCTTGGGCTTTGACGGCGGCTTTTTATCCGTCTCCTTCACCGTCTCCCTAGGCCTCTTCTTTGCCTCAGCCTCTGTCACGTACTCCCCTGTGACCGCATCACGATATCTAGCTGGCATATAACCTCCTTGGCAGTCTGTCGCCACGGCAGCGACTTTTTCAGGCTAGCCCAGGGGCCTGGGGGCACAAGATTCATTGTGCGAATTCTCATTACCAGGCTTTTCCATCGCTGTGACGGGCGTTGCGACACTTTGAAAATAAAAAAGCCTGCTGGGCTTAAGGCTCAGCAGGCTTTTTGGGTGGGCACTCTTCGCTCAGGCGGGTTGGGCCGCCAGGCTATTGCTTACATTCCGCCCCAGCACCAGCACAGTCATAAAACCGACGCCGACCAAGGCCGTGGCCAGGCTCAACAACACCGAGCTGCCCATCTGGTCGACGATTCGCCCGCCAAAGAACGAGCCCAGGGCAATGATCACCTGGAACAGAGCGACAAACAGCGGCATGCCGCGTTCGACATCCTTGGGCGCGACCACGAACATCCAGATACTTGCACAGGCCGGGAAGGCGCCGAAGGCAAAGCCCCACAGGCCGATCAGCATCGCTGCGCCGGTCATGCCGGTGGCGAAGTAAGGGAAAAGGGCGGTGCTGGTGCCGATCATCAGTGCAACCAGCATCAAGGTGTGGCGTACGCTGCGGTTGGCAGCAAAACCGGCAAAAATATTACCGAATACCCCAGCCACGCCAAAGAGCAGCAACAGTGAACCAATCGTTGGGCCGTCGAAACCGGAGCTGTATTTAAAGAACGGTGCGACATAGGTGTACGCAGCAAAGTGCGCCAGGCCGATCAGCAATACCGCGATCAACCCGACCCGAGCCCGTGGGTTGATGAACAAGGCGGGCAGGTCACGAACGAGAATGGCTTTCTCCGGGTCCAGCCGGGGCAGCAGGAGGACCTGCGCCAACAGCACCGGTATGCCCACCAGCGCGGTGACCAGGAACGTCATGCGCCAGCCCATCAGGCCACTGAGCCAGGTGCCGACGGGCACGCCCAGTACGGTGGCCAGGGTCACGCCCATCATGATGATCGAGGTCGCCTTGGCGACGTCCACACCCTTGGGTGCCAGGCGGCCGCTGAGGGCGATGGCCGTCGCCCAGAAACCGCCGATACTGATGCCCAGCAAGACGCGGCCGAACAGCAGCAGGCTGAAGTCACTGGCGAACGCCACGACCATGTTGGCGATGATCATGATCAGCGTCAGGCCGATCAGCAGGTAGCGGCGGTCCATGGCGCCAATGATCACCGACAGCAATGGGGCGGCGAGGGCGGCCATGATGCCGGGCAGGGTCACCATCAGGCCGGCGTGGCCGGCACTGATGCCGAGGTCGGCAGCGACGTCGTTGAGCACGCCCACCGGGAGAAACTCACTGGTGACCAGGGCGAAGGCACCGACGGCGACCGAGAGAATCGCCAGCCACTGCTGTTTGACGCTCTGTTGATTATGTTCGGGGAGGCCGCTGGGGGCCTGGCTGGCACTTGGCATGGTGTTGGGTTCCAGGGTGAACGACGCCTGCAGTCAGGCGAGGGGGAGGGGATCTGGAGGCGATTATAGGAATCAGTGTTGAAAATCGGGCAGGCGCTCGTTTCGATAGTAATCATCAGTGCTATCGATGCGACGCTCTGGCGCGCACTGCATGACGAGGCAGCAGTCCGTGCGCAGGTGGGGCGTTGGTCGTACGGGGGAGGAAAGAGTGAAAGGCGTGCCGCGAACGCGGTTCATGGCACGCCGTAGGCTGCACTAATGCGTACTGGGTTCTTCCTCAACGCGAATGTTGAATGCCTCCAGCACACCGTCGCTTCTTCTTCTCAGCTCGTAGGTCACGGTTTGCCCTTCGTGTTCCAACACCCGATCCCTGCCGCCTTCCGCCAGCAGACAGGTCCCCGCCCTGTAGGTGTCCCGGTCTATCGGCGCCTAGCCCTACTCCCCTACGCCCTGCCTGATCTTTTCCAGCAGCTCATCGATATGAAAAGGCTTGGTGATCAGGTGCATGCGTTCGCCCAGGAAGTTCTGGCGGTTGGCCGCATTCTCGGCGTAGCCGGTCATGAACAGGATCGGCAGGTTGGGGTTCAGGGCTCGCGCGTGGTCGGCCAGCTCCCGGCCAGTCATGTACGGCAAGCCGACATCCGTCAGCAGCAGGTCGATGCCCGCATTGGCTTTCAGGATGACGATGGCTTCGTCACCATCGGCCGCCAGGCTGCAGCGGTAGCCGGCATCCGTCAGTACCTCGGCGACAAAACTGCGGACCGAGGGCATGTCTTCAACAATCAGTATGTGTTCGCCCATGCTGTTGCCCGGCACCGCCACGGTTTTGGTGGCAAAGGTGGCGGGGCCGTCGGCGGCGGGGAGCATGAGGGTCACCTCGGTGCCCTGGCGGGTCACGCTGCGGATCTGCGCATCACCGCCGGACTGGCGGGCAAAGCCATAGATGGTCGACAGACCCAGGCCGGTGCCCTGGCCGACGGGTTTGGTGGTGAAGAAGGGGTCGAACACCTTGTCGATCACGCTGTGCTCGATGCCCACACCGTTGTCCCGTACCGACAGTGCAACGTACGGGCCATCTTCCAGCTTGAGGTTGCCGTTGGAGTACGACGGGTAAGTCGTCACCCAGATAATCCCGCCCTGGGGCAGTGCATCCCGCGCGTTGATCACCAGGTTCAGTACCGCACTTTCCAGTTGGATCGGGTCCACCATCGCCACGGCGGGGTTGGTGGTCAGCTCCAGTTTCAAGGCAATGTGTTCGCCGATGGTGCGCACCAGCAACTCTTCCAGCGAGCGGATATGTGCGTTGATATCGGTCGGCCGGGTGTCCAGCGGCTGCTGGCGGGCGAAGGCGAGCAGACGGTTGGTCAGGCCGGCGGCGCTCAGGGCTGAACTGAGCGCCGCGTCGGCATAACCGAGTACCTTGTCGGTGCGCTGGCTTTCGATACGCTTCTTGATCAGTTCCAGGCTGGTGATGATGCCCGTCAGCAGGTTGTTGAAGTCGTGGGCGATACCGCCGGTGAGCTTGCCCAAGGCATCCATTTTCTGGGCCTGGAGCAGTTGCGCTTCCGTACGTGCCAACTGGGTGGCGGCGTTGGCCAGCTCGGCCTGTTGGTGGCGTTCACGATGGCGGTGTTCGGTCACGTCCTCGACAAACACCAGGCTCAATTCGGCGCGGTCATAGGGCGAAATCTGCCATTCGGTTTCGCGCAGTTGCCCATCGACCTTCATCTGCAGCGTGCCCTTCCAGCGTTCACCCGCCGCGAGGCGCAGGCACAGCTCCTGGATGACGCTGTATTGATCGCTGGCGAAGCATTCGAGCAGGGCGTCCGGGTTGAGGTTGTCGTGGATCAGTTGGGCGAAGGCGTGGTTGCACTCGTGAACCTTCAACTGCGCGTCCATCACCGCAATCGGTGCGCTGATATTGAAGAAGATTTCCCGGAAGCGCGCCTCGCTTTCGCGCAGTGCGTATTCGGTGTCGCGTACCCGCAGCAAGGTGCGCAGGGTCGCCAGGAGCACCTCGGGGTCTACCGGGTGGATCAGGTAGGCATCGGCGCCTGCGTCCAGGCCGGTGATGATGTCGCCGGTCTCGATGGACGCCGCCGAAACGTGCACCACCGGCAGCAAGGCCGTGGCCGGGTTGGCACGCAAACCACGCACGATGTCGAAGCCGCTCATGTCTGGCAGGTTGACGTCCAGGATCAGTGCGTCGATCTTGCCCCTCGCGATCAGGTCGAGCCCTTCCTGGCCCGTGCCGGCTTCCAGTACCAGGTAATGATGGCGCTCCAGGCGTCGGCGCAGGGCATAGCGCGTGGCAGCGTTGTCGTCGACGATCAGCAGTTGTATGTCACGTTTCATCGACGGTCTCGCTGGCGATGGAAAAGGGAATGACCACAAAAAACAGCGAGCCCACACCGGGTGTGCTTTCCACGCCCACCCGGCCACCGAGCAGTTCGGCGAAACGCTTGCACAAGGACAGGCCCAGGCCGGTGCCGCGCAGGCGCTTTTGCAACGGCGAATCGATCTGGGAAAAGTCTTCGAACAGATTGCTGTGCAATTCACCCGGTATACCCAGGCCGGTGTCCTGCACCGCAAAGCGTATCTCGTGTTCATTCTCCATGCGCGCCGACACCCGCACTTCGCCCTGCGCGGTGAACTTCAGCGCGTTGGAGATAAAGTTGCGCAGGATCTGCGCCAGTTTCTTGTCATCGGTGTAGAGCTTGGGCAAGCCGGAGGGCTCTTCGAAGATCAGGTCCACCGAGGACGCATCGACAATCGGCCGGAACATGCCGCGCAACGCCGAAAACAGGTCGAACATATCGAACCAGGCCGGGGAAATGCTGATACGTCCGGCCTCGATCTTCGCCAGGTCCAACAGGTCATCGACCATCTCGCGCAGTTCGCGGGCCGAGTTGCGAATGAAGCCGACCTGGGTGTGCTGTTCCTCGCTCAACGGGCCATCCAGCTCATCGGCCAGCAGGCTGGTGATGCTCAGGATCGAGCCCAGCGGCGTGCGGAACTCATGGCTCATGTAGGACAGGAAGCGGCTCTTGAGGTCCGACGCCTGGCGCAGTTGGTCGGCCTGGGTGTCCAGTTCGGCATACAGCGCCAGCACGCCCTGGTTGGTTTCGTCCAGCTCGGAACGCAGGGCGTCCGCCTCCAGGCGAAGGCGTTGGATTTCAGCGGCGAGCGCGGCAGGGGTGTCAGCCATCAATGGCCTCCAGGGCAATCACGAAGACCGTGACGTCATCCCGGCCGCGACAGAAGTCACGGTGCAGGACGGCGGCGATCAGGGCAGGGTGGCGGTGGACGAGCCCGGGGTAGTCCGACAGGTTCCAGCGTGACTGCAGGCCGTCGCTGTAGAGGATCAGCAACTGGCCGCCCACTTGAGCGTAGTCGAAGGCATGTGCCTTGCGAAACTGCACGCCGACGATCCCTGGATGGGAGGCCAGGCCACGGGATTTTTCCGGCCCGATCAGGCTGGCGCCAATATTGCCCACGCCGGTAAACCTCAGGTTATCGGCCTCGGCATCGTATTGGGCCACGGCGAGGGCGCCACCGCGGGTGCCGTTCATGGCAATGTGCAGGTCGTTCATCAGCACCGTCGAATCCAGGAAGGCATTCTGGGCGAATACCCCTTCACCTGCCCGGGCGGCTTGCTCGGCATATTCGCCATGGCCCAGTCCATCGGCCACCATCACACTGAAACCACCGGCTTCGATTGCCAGGTGCCAGGCATCGCCGCAATGCGGATCATCATGCAGTGAGTGCTGGCTGACCCCGTAGCGAATGTCCTTTGCCACTGAGCCGCGTGGATACAGCCTGGCCAGAATCGCCGTTCCGCGTGGATTGGCGTAGGCATCGAATACCTGGGCCAGGCGCGAAATCGCACCCAGACCAATGCCTTGGGTGCCCCCGGTAGAGTAACCGTCCACCAGGCAGCTGTTCAGGTCGAAGCCTTGGCCACGGTCGATGGCGACCAGTTCGAGGCCACCATTACCGGTGGTGCGCAGGTGCAGTTGGCCATGTTCGGCATGCTTGAGGACATTGCTGGCCAGTTCGGTGGCCACCAGGGCTACGCGCCCGGCATCGGTGTCGTCGAAGCCCAACTGCTCGGCGAGTTGCTGCGCCGTGCGGCGGGCGTGGCCGACCTGGCTGGTGTCTTCAATCAGCAGCACATGGGTCAAGGCACTGGGAATGTTCAGGCCCATCGGGTGATCGTCACGCGGGTGCCCTGGCCTGGCGCGGTCTCCAGTTCAAATTCATCCACCAGGCGCTTGGCCCCGGTGAGCCCCAGGCCCAGGCCGCTGCCGGAGGTCCAGCCGTCGGTCATTGCCAGTTTCAGGTCGGGAATGCCCGGGCCTTCATCGCGAAAGGTCAGGCGCAGGCCGGGGCGGTGGTCTTTTTCGACCACCGCCCAGTCCATGTAGCCACCCTTGCCATAGACCACTGTGTTGCGCGCCAACTCGCTGACCGCCGTGACCAGCTTGGTCAGGTCGATCAGGCGCATGCCGCAGTCCTGGGCCAGTTTGCGTACGAGTTGTCGAGCCAGCACGACGTCCTGTTCGATCAGCACCGGGTGGGTGCCATTGCTGGCTTGGGTCATGAGTGTTCTACCCGGTCGCGCAGCAGTTTCATGCCGCGCTCGACATTCAACGCCGTCGCCACGCCAGGCAGGGTCATGCCCAGTTCCACCAGCGTAATGGCTACGGCGGGCTGCATGCCTACCAAGACGGTCTGCGCGTCCATGATGCGCGACAGGCCGGAGATCGTGCCGATCATGCGTCCGATGAACGAGTCGACCATGTCCAGCGCCGAGATATCGATCAGCACACCGCGGGCGGAGGTACGGCTGATGCGTTCGGACAGGTCGTCCTGCAGGGTCAGCGCGAGTTGGTCGTGCATGTCCACCTGGATGGTCACGAGCAGGAACTCGCCCATCTGCAAAATAGGGATGCGTTCCATGCTTAAACGGCCTTGGTGACGGTGACGCCTAAGCGTTTGAGGGAGAGTGCCAGCGCATCGGCCAGGTTGGCCTTGGTGACCACGCCTTGCAGGTCGAGACCCAGGTGTACGATGGTCTGCGCGATTTGCGGGCGTACGCCACTGATGATGCAGTCGGCACCCATCAAGCGGATGGCCGTGACGGTTTTGAGCAGGTGCTGGGCGACCAGGGTGTCGACGGTCGGTACGCCGGTAATGTCGATGATCGCGATTTCCGCGCCGGTGTCGACGATGCGTTGCAGCAGCGACTCCATCACCACCTGGGTGCGTTGCGAATCCAGGGTGCCGATCATCGGCAGGGCCAGGACGCCTTCCCACAACTTCACCACCGGCGTGGACAGCTCCAGCAACTCTTCCTGTTGGCGCTTGATCACCGACTCGCGGGATTTCTGGAAGGTGCGGATGGTGTGCATGCCCAGGGCGTCGAGCAGCTCGGAGACTGTCAGCAGTTGTTCGGCCAATTGTGCCGGCTGGTCGGCATATTCACGCTGCAACAGCGTGAACAGCGGGCCCTTGAGGGCAAAAATGAAGCTGGCAGTCTGCTGGGAGTCCTGGCCGGCGAGGGCGCGGCTGTGGGAGAGCTTTTCCAGGAATTGGCGGGTTTGTGCCCAGTTTTCATGATCGATTTGCTGCGAACCGCCATTTTGCAGGGCTTCAGTCAGCAGAGCCAGGAACTCGGCGGTCTGTGTTTGCACGTCGTCAGGCTTGATATTGCGCGTGGCCCCCGAGGCTTCGAGACTGGCTTTCCATTGATCAAGGAGAGAGCTGCGATTAGCTTGCAGGGCCTGGATTGTGTTCGTTTGCAGAGTTGCCACGGTAACCTCCTTGAATGCCATTGATGCGGTGCGCGCAATCTATACTAAATTGAGCTGTTTGGAATTGTTTCAAGCGGATTCGTTCAGGGGTGCCGTCACATTAAAAAGTGCCCTGGGGGACTATAGTTTGGGCCTCCTGTTTGGCCAGTGACGCGGGTCATTTAACGGCCTGCCGGTCACCCACATATGGCGACGCTGCGACTCGCGTACGATAATGCCCGCCACTTCGACCACATTGGCCCTCCCGTGATCATCAACTTCGACCTCAATGACCTCCAGGCCTTCCGCGCCGTGGTAGACAAGGGCAGTTTCCGTGGCGCCGCCGAGGCCATCCGCATCTCGCAACCGGCCCTCAGCCGGCGCATCGAAAAGCTCGAAACCGCCCTTGATGTGAAGCTGTTCGAACGCACCACCCGGCGGGTCAGCCTGACCATGGTTGGCCGTACGTTTTTGCCACAAGTCGAACGCATGCTTGACGACCTCGACGTGGCGCTGATGGGCATCAGCAACGTCGCGTCCACGCGCATGGGCAATGTCACTGTCGCCTGCGTGCCGTCCACCGCGTACTACTTCATGCCCCACGTGATCTCCGAATTCCGCAAGCTGTATCCGAAGATCCGCTTGCGGGTGCTGGATACCAGTGCCGGCGAGGTGTGCAGTGCGGTGGAGAGTGGCGAAGCGGATTTCGGCTTGAGTTTCAGCGGCAGCCTGGCCGAGGAAGTGGAATTCGAACTGTTGTTGCAGGAGCGCTATGTGCTGGCCTGTCGCCGCGATCACCCGCTGGCCCAGCGCGACAGCGTGAGCTGGGCCGAGGCCTGCGAACATGATTACATCACCCTGGACAAGACCTCCGGCAACCGCCTCCTGCTTGACCAGGCCTTGCGCGGCATACGGGTGAAAAAGCCGAGTGTCTGCGAGACGCACCACGTGACTACCATGATCGGCTTGGTGGAGGCGGGATTGGGCGTGGCGATGGTGCCATCGATTGCGATGCCGGCCCTGGAGCACACGGTCCTGGTCAGCGTGCCCCTGGTGGAGCCGCAGGTGATGCGCAACGTGGGCTTGATAAAACGCCGCGGGCGGACATTGCCGCCAGCGGCGCTGGAGTTGGAGCGGTTATTGCGGGAGATGCCGTTTCGCTCAGCGTGACACCGAGTCCAGGCCGGTGGATTGCACCACCGGTTGCGCCTGGGGTGAGGCCAGGAATTGCAACAACGCCTTGGCCTGCTCCGGGTGTTGCGCGTTGACCGGAATGCCGGCGGCAAAGCGCGTCACCGATTGCACATCTTCCGGGATCTTGCCGACGAAGGTCACACCTGGCACCGGCAACAATTCCGCCACCTGTTGCAGGCCGACTTCGTAGTCACCCTTGGCCACCTGTTCGGCCACCGGCTGGCGTTCGATCATGGTGCCTTTGGCGGGCATGCCGAGCTTCTTGAACAACTCTTTCTCGACGTATACACCGCTGGCGCTGTCCGAATAGGCGACCGACTTGGCTTTGCTCAGGGTGGCTTTCAATTCGGCATCGGTGCCGATGGCCGGTTTGACGGCGCCGGCTTTTACCACCAGGCCGATGCGCGAGTCTGCCAGTTCCACGCGGGAGGCCGGGTCGACCTTGCCCTGCTTGATCAAATCATCCAGGGCGTAGCCGACCATGATCACCACGTCAGCGGGTTCGCCTCGGGCCAGGCGGTTGGGAATCGCTTCCGGCGCCTTGCCCATCGACGGGCCGAGGATAGTGTCGAGGGTATCGCCGCTTTGCTTGGCATATTGCGGGCCAAGCAGTTTATAGGCGGCAGTGAAGCCACCCGATGTCATTACCTTCAACTGCTCGGCCTGGGCCGACAATGCCAGTGCGCCCAGGGCCAGGGCCGTCAGGGTCTTGAGCAGAGCCTTCATTGTGCGGCCCCCTGCATCACTTGCCCACGGGCGTTGGCACGACGATACAGCGCGAGGGTCGAGCACAGCGCGCATGCTGCGGCGAACATCATCCAGTAGGCCGGCGAGGCCTTGTCTTCGGTGATGTGGATGAACCAGGTGGAGATCGCCGGGGTGAAACCGCCGAAGATCGCGGTGGCCAGGCTATAGGCTAGGGAGAAGCCCGCCACGCGCACTTCCACCGGCATGATTTCGGTGAGGGCCGGGATCATCGCGCCGTTGTACATGCCATAGAGGAAGGAGAACCACAGCAGGGTTTCCAGCATATGGGCGAAGCTTGGCGCGTTCACCACGTAGGACAGCGCTGGGTAAGCCGTAAGAACGGTCAGTACGGTCATCGCGATCAGCACAGGCTTGCGACCGAAACGATCGCTCAAGGTGCCGCCGATCGGCAGCCAGACAAAGTTCGAAACGGCTACCAGCAAGGTCACCAGCAGCGCATCGGACGTGCTCAATTGCAGCACGGTCTTGCCGAAAGTCGGCGCATACACGGTGATCAGGTAGAACGCGGTAGTGGTCATGGCCACCATCAGCATGCCGCCGATGACCACGGTCCAGTTTTTCACCAGGGTCGCCATCACTTCACGCATGGTCGGGCGATGTTTGCGGTTGGCGAACTCTTCGGTTTCCTGCAGGTTGCGGCGCAGGATGAAAATGAACGGGATGATCACACAGCCGAGGGCGAACGGAATGCGCCAGCCCCAATCGGCCACCACGGCCGGCTCCATCCACACGTTCAGGCCATAACCCAGTGCGGCGGCGACCACGATGGAGATCTGCTGGCTGCCGGATTGCCAGCTGGTGTAGAAGCCTTTGCGGCCTGGCGTGGCCATTTCGGACAGGTACACCGACACACCGCCCAGTTCCGCACCGGCCGAGAAGCCTTGCAGTAAACGACCGAGCAGCACCAGCAGCGGTGCCCACAAGCCAATGGTGTGATAACCGGGCACCAGCACGATCAGCAGGGTGCCGCTGGCCATGATCGACAAGGTCACGATCAGCCCTTTGCGGCGACCGACGTCATCGATATAGGCACCCAGGATGACCGCGCCCAAAGGACGCATCAGAAACCCTGCGCCGAATACGGCGAAGGTCATCATTAATGACGCAAACTCATTAGCGGCAGGGAAGAAGGCGGCAGCGATGTAGGTGGCGTAGAAACCGAACAGAAAAAAGTCGAACTGTTCGAGGAAGTTGCCCGAAGTAACGCGAAATACCGCCCCCACTTTCGAACGGGTAGAGTCGGGCCGGGTAGGGCTAGTCATGGTTTTATGTCTCCAGCGTTCTTTTTGAATGTGCTTGTTTCGCTTAAGACCTGGAATAGTGGCTGACACATTTAGAAATGTTAAGTGACAATTTTGGATAGATTGATGTTCGTTGGCTATCAATCGGTAATGCAGTCGGAAATGCGTTCGCTGTCTATCCTGAAGATGTGACCAATTCTTACGGATGGGAGGTGGCAATGACGGATCAACAGAAACGGCGGGACGAGCCGGAACGTGAGCAGCCCCAGCGGCGGGAGGAAGAAAAACCGCAGACCTGGAAACATCCCGATGATGGCACCGAGCTTTCAGAGCGGGATCAGGAGCGTCCGCTAAAACCC
>Ga0068851_10000049_pt1 | contig 73123 bp, 26 predicted proteins | sample KBSCornC12_FD_66588 | JGI IMG/M metagenome (GOLD analysis project Ga0068851, IMG submission 66588) | Corn rhizosphere microbial communities from Kellogg Biological Station, Michigan, USA - KBS Corn C1-2 | ecosystem: Host-associated > Plants > Roots > Rhizosphere > Soil ...
ACGCAACATATCCATCACCCCTACTGCAGGTAATGCTACCTTCATCAAATCTGGCCTTTGGGTCATCGTGGCACCGACTAACAAGCCACCATTTGATCCGCCGGAGACAGCGAGAAAGGGTGTAGAGGTGTATTTCTCTTTGATGAGGTATTCCGCAGCTGCAATGAAATCATCAAACACATTTTGCTTTTTCATTTTAGTGCCGGCCTCATGCCATTTTTCACCGTACTCTCCCCCACCGCGAAGATTAGGTTGCGCAAAAATTCCTCCCTGTTCCAGCCAGGCTAATCGCATAGCACTGAATGACGGTGTGAGACTGATATTAAATCCGCCGTAAGCATACAGCATAGTTGGATTTTTCCCATTCAATTCCATTCCTTTTTTATACACAATGAACATGGGGATTTTCGTTCCGTCTTTGCTGGCATAAAAAACCTGTTTGGTTTCATAATCATCCGGATTGAAATCTATTTTTGGTCTCACATACAATGTCGATTTTCCTGAGGCGATATCATAATGATAAATGGTTGCCGGATCAGTAAATGATGTGAAGGAATAATACAAATCTGTGTCTGTCCGCTTTGCACCGAAACCGGAAACAGAGCCGATGCCAGGTAATTCAATATCGCGTACCAACTTACCTTCAAGATCAAATTGCTTTACCGCGGATTTAGCATCAATCAGGTAAGATGCAAATAGCTGTCCACCTCCGGAGCCTGCACTCAATACATTTTCGGTTTCAGGGATGATATCCTTCCAATTCTCTTTTGCCGGCTTACTGAGATCAACGGCAAAGACACGAGAGTTGGGCGCATCGATATTGGTAGAGAAATAAAAACGGGGACCTTCATTTTCTACATAATTTATTTCCTTTTCATAATCATCGTTGAATTGTACTAATGGCGCTTTATCATTCGTGAGGTCCTTGATATATACTTTATTGCCACTGGTATTTTGCGCTGTGGAGATGACGAGGTAGTGCATATCTTCAGTAACATAACCCCCGATGTAACGGTTGGGTTGTTTTTCTCCACCATATACAAGTTGATCACTCGATTGCGGTGTGCCCAGTTTGTGATAAAACAATTTGTGATATTGTGTTTTTGCGGACAACTGACTTTCTCCTTTCGGGTGATCATAGCTGCTGTAGTAAAAGCCTTCATTTTTATACCAGGACAGGCCGCTGAATTTTACATTTTTCAGGGTGTCCTCGATGATGGTTTTTTTAATTGCGTCCATCACAATGACTTTTCGCCAATCGGAACCTCCTTCTGTAATCTGGTGCGCGGACATGGATCCGTCTTTAGTAAAATCAATTCCACTTAAACCAATGGTCCCATCCTTTGAAAATCCATTTGGATCGAGATAGACTTCAGGAGTGGCGTCTTTATTACCTTTTGGTTTACGATAAAGCACGCTGTGATTTTGCAGACCTGTATTGCGATAATAATATTCATATTCTCCTTCAAAGAAGGGAGCTGAAATTCGTTCGTAATTAATCAGCGATTCAAGCCGTTTTTTCAAAACAGGTCTCCAGGAAATTTTATCAAGGAAATCAAAGGTTACTTTATTTTGTGCTGCCACCCATTCGCCGGTAGCTTTTGAGGTGTCATTCTCTAACCATCGGTATGGATCCGGAACTTGTTCGCCAAAATAGGTATCGACCTGATCCGATTTAGCCGTGACTGGGTATTCCATTTTTTGTGGTTTTGTATCTGAAGAATTACATCCAATGACCAGCATGATGCATCCGAGTCCGAAGAGAAGTGCTAACTTCATAAAGTAACCAGGTTGATTGATATAAAAAGAATCTGAAAAAAGTGGCACAAAATAGGCAAACTGCATCGTAGATTAAAAATCAACTGTCAACTTATCTACAAGACATAACGCTATATCGACAAAACCATGACTGTTAATTGGGGCATCTTATCGACCGCACACATCAACCGCAGGGTGATCCCTGCCATTCGACATTCCGGCAGGGGACAATTGCTGGCAGTAGCCAGCCGTGACCTGGATAAAGCACGTGAATATGCTGACCAATGGCACATCCCGCATGCCTATGGTTCGTATGATGATTTGCTGGCCAATGATTCGATCCATATTGTGTATATCTCACTTCCCAATCACTTGCATACAGAATGGATCATTAAAGCATTAGCGAGTGGCAAACACGTACTGTGTGAAAAACCTATGTGTATGACTATGGCTGAATTGGACCGTGTTGAGCAAGCTATAAAAAAATCCGGATTATTCGTGATGGAAGGATTTATGCATTTACATCATCCACAAACCCATTTATGGAAATCCATTTTAGACGCTGGCACCTTGGGAGAAATTCAAATGATCACTAGTTCATTTGCTGCGACTCTTGATCGCCCCGAAGATAATTATAGGTGGGATGTTGATGCAGGAGGCGGTGCTTTATGGGATGTTGGTGTTTACCCGATCAGCCTGATGCAATTTCTCCTCGGGGAAGTGCCAAGTCGCGTCATGTCAATCATGGATATAGTCAATGGTATTGACGTGACAACCAGTGGCATGTTACAGTTTAGCGAATCACGAACAGGTTATTTCTTTGTGAGTTTTCAATCTGACTTTTCAACGGATACCTGTATACATGGTACGAAAGGGCAATTAATGATTAGTCATCCTTACACTAATGTGGATGCTTGTCAAGCCTTTATCCGAAGCGGAAATAAAACCGAGCGAGTTGAAGTCCCAAGAGAATATCTCTATGCCGGGGAAGTTGAGAATATGCATGACATGATTTTATCCGGAACACCATCACGAGTTCCAATGAGTTTCTCTAAAAACGTTTTGCTGACGCTCGAAATGTTATTCAACAGCAAAATATAATGATCAACTATTTCGGGCGATTGATAAAACCAAACACACTGCCACATAAACCACCAATGATGTGAGCAAATTGTGAAACCTGGTCATTAGCCAGGCTTTGAATAATTTCCTTTCCAATAAAAAGGATTGCAATCAGTATAAAAGTTATGGGGATCTCTCCGCTTTTGGAATTGGTAAAACTGACCAACAGGATAAACATAAAAACAATACCACTTGCCCCCATCAAACCCGAATTGAAAAATAATACATTGAGAATACCGGTTGTCAATGCCGTGACCAACATCATGAATAAGGTCCGCATATCACCATACTTCTCTTCCACGATCGGTCCGACTAATAAAATAAAGGTGAGATTGCCAATCAAATGTTCAAGGCTCGCATGACCTAACACATGCGTAAACAAAGTCAATATGGACAATGGCTGACTAAGGCTGACACGACCTAAGGCAAAATAAGGCATCAGGTGTCCGGCCATGATTTTATCCAAAACAAAAACGGCGACACATAACAATGAAAATCCGAGAACGACAGGGGAATTGAATTTGAGTTTCATGGTTGAAAAATATGGAATGTATTGGGCTTCACCACAATCATTTTTCTTTTAGGTAGGGGCTCAAAATATTGAGCCCCTACCTAAAAGAAAAATGATTCGGTTAATTTTCTGTTAACCCGAAAATATTTTTTATGCATTCTGTCGTTGAATGTCATCATTTCTCTGTTTTCGGGACCATACCCTGCTTCACACTTTCTGGTAACGCAGTTCGACAACCCGAAGCATGATTGTCTAACCGTTTTAAAAATTCCGAGTACCATGAGTTCCATGTACCTGGCAGTTGTCATGACTGCAAGCAGCCTGTTAATGCTCTTCTTCGAGCCTATTGTAAAAACGAAAATTGAAATTCCATTTACACTTACCGCAACGAAAGCCAGTGATGTTCCCTGGAACCAGAATGCTGTCCAATGGTTGTTAGAAGCACAATCTGCAGATGGTGGATGGGGTTCCGGTTCACATGCTTACCAGGAAGTACGAGATCCACATGCCGTACAGACTGATCCGGCTACTACTTCATTTGCAGCATTGGCTTTAATGAAAGCCGGAGGAAAATTGTCGGAAAACCCGTATAAAAAAGAAATCCTCAAAGCATTAGACCGTCTATTGAAAGACATTGATTCACGTCCGGACAATGGACGTATTACATCGCTTACGGGAACGCAACCACAAGTCAAACTGGGAATTCACATTGATGCCTCAATGGCCTTGCAATTTCTTTCCACCATTCGCGACCAGGTAAATGATCAAGCTCTTGCCACTAAAATTGATAAATCTGCGAATGTTTGTATTGACCTGATTCAAAAAAGTCAAAACGCAGATGGTGGATGGGCCGGCGGTGGATGGGCGCCTGTATTGCAATCGGCTATGGCCAACAATGCACTTGAGCAAGCCCAAACCAGATATGATGTTGATAAAAAAGCAATAGAAAATTCAAGAAATTACCAGGCCAATAATATCGCAAGTGATGGTGTGCGTGCTGAAGATGCAGCTGGTGTGCCGCTGTATGCAGCTGTCAGTGCACAACGTGCCACATCATCTGAATCAAAAGAAGTACAAGCTCTTCTTCCCGGTTCCTTTCTCGTTGGTCAGGCTAATCAGCCAAGAAGTGAAGAAGTGATCAGCAATGAACTTCAGGATAAAGGTATTACTAAGGATAAAGCAGATCGGCTCGCCAAATCATATAACGTCAATCAGATTTCCACCAAGGCACTTGAAAATGATGACATCTGGTCCGGCTTTGGCAACAATGGCGGCGAAGAATATTTATCCTACATGATGACCAGCGAGGCGTTAGCTCACCAGGATCATGACAAATGGATACAATGGAGACAAACAATTGAACCCAAATTCAAAGCCACACAAAATCCGAATGGAAGTTGGAGCGGACAACATTGTATTACGAGTCCTGTGTTTTGTACTGCTGCAGTGATACAAGCATGGAACCAATAACAGAGAGTAAGAGAGCAAGAAAGTAAGAAAGTAAGAGAGTAAGATGATAGTGATTTTTTCCATGTAGGGGCGTGATGCTACCGTCCCTACAGGAAAAAAATCATCGAGAATGATCAATTAAAATTTCCGTGAGGTTCTTTAGCACTTGATGGAAAAAATAATTCAGAATGAAAAGCAAACAGATAATTTCCATTTTATTTTTAATAATCCTGATCACTGCAGGTTGCAAGAAGGAAAATGATCTTGATTCCTATTATAAAAAATCAGTCGCCTGGCTTTGGGACCAGCAATCGGATGACGGAGGATGGCATAGTAAAACACATGCTGTATTAAAAGATGGAAAAGCACTAACGCCATATATTTTATATTATCTGTTACAAGTCCCTGTAGACATTTATCCGACGAGAGAAGAAAAACTTAGACAGGGAATTGAATTTGTTCGCCATGATTTGTTTGCGTCGATGATGATGAATAAGGATTCCACCCAGGAATTCAATTATCCGAATTACAGCGCGGCTTATGCACTTCGTCTTTTGCATGCTACTAATACCGATACACTTTTGCAGCGGAGACTTGCAAACTATTTGCTGAGTCAACAATTTATCGAATCAAGAGGCATTCGACCTGATCAATTAGCTTATGGTGGATGGGGATATGGAGAACCTGACCTAAAGCCGGGCGATTATGGGCATGTCGATATTTCCCACACCAGGAGAATCACTGAAGCACTTATCGAAACAAAATTTTTAAATCCTGCAAATGCTGCTGCCCAGGTAAACTTCGTTCTGCATCAGAATACGTTGATTTTAGAAACCCCTGATCGGGTGAAAGCAATTACTTTATTTCTTGAAGGAGCGCAACGAAGCAGGGAAGATGATAGGTTGTATGAAGGATGTTTTTCAAGAGCAAAGCTTCCTTATGACGGAGGTTTTGTTTCCTCGATGGCTACACTTCCTACCAATAAATGTCAACCAGTGATAATCAATGGGACGGGTATCTATTATCCAAGTTACGCCACGGCTACATGTGATGGATTCCTGGCCCTACATGCTTTAGGTTTGAATCAATCCCAGGCTTACCAGGATGCCAAACAATGGCTGACCGATCATCAACAAATTGAAGTGGTTGATGGCCTTTCTTCTCAGGATGCAGAACAGTGGTACCTGGTCATGCACTATTATCATCTTTCTGTCAGAGCAGAGGCTATGATGAAGGCCAGAATCCAGGGACCGTGGATAGAAAAGATGAAATCGGTTCTGGTAAGCGAACAACAAAAAGGTGGTTATTATATCAATCCGTTGGGTGGGGTGAATAAAGAAGATGACCCTTTGATGGCGACGATATTTTGCGTGCAGGCATTTACGAATATTGATTCGGTAAAGGCATAGCACCAGACCCTCGACGGTATCGATATGATTTCGTCGAAATCCTTTTGGACATTCATGCAAGGCATACCTCTAGAGCTTCGATAACCTGCATAAGATTTCGAAGAAATCTGTTTTATCCCTTGTTCGCCATAAAGGCTTCGTCCTTTATGGTAAGTGTCTCGAGAACCCTCAAATGTTACCCTCAAACCCAATTATTTTTAAAAAAGAATACACTCATCATCCCAATCACCATAAATCTGGCATCCTCTGTTCTCCCGTCAGGAGCTCCAACAGGTAAACTTTCTATGACCGTTTCTACGTTATCCGTTACTCGCAGATAGCTTTACTTTTGCAATCTTAACTTTTGACTATGAAGCGCAGGTATATATATGGTGGAGTGATGGCCCTTGTGGTGCTGGTTGGATTGGGAGCAACTGTGGTACGCAATGGGCGCTACTTTGATATCATCAAGAATCTCGAAATATTCGGCAATCTCTATAAGGAACTCAATACCAATTATGTGGACGAGATTGATCCTAACAAGATCATGAAAGTGGGCATTGATGCCATGCTCGCCACCCTTGATCCTTTCACCAATTATTTTTCAGAGTCTCAGATTGAAAACTGGCGATTCCGAAATGAGGAAGGAGAAGCTTCCTCTGGTCTTAAAGTCAAAAAAATAGGGGACAAACTTGTTATTACCGATATCATAGAATTGTCACCGGCCCATACGGCAGGTTTAAAGGTGGGCGATCAAATCGAGACGGTGAATGGTGAGACTACACAACAGCGTAGTGCTGAAGATGTGATGGACATTATCAGTGGCACACCTGGAAGTGAATTGAATATGGAAATCCTTCGCCCAGGAGATACCGATGTAAAAAATATAAAAATCACCCGGGGTGGCATGGACGGTAAGAATGTACCGTATTCAGGCATAGTGGCCAAAGATATCGGGTATATCTCTTTGACGACCTTCACACGTGATGCAGGCAAAAACGTTTCCGATGCGCTTCGTGATCTGAAAACTTCAAATCCTGGTTTAAAAGGAGTCATTCTTGATTTGCGTGGAAATGGAGGTGGACTTTTGCGCGAAGCAATCAACGTATGCAATGTGTTTATTCCGGCTAATGAAACAGTAGTGACTACCAGGGGCAAAGTGGTAGAAGCAGACCAGGAATACAAGACTCAGGGTGAACCTGTGGATGCTGGTATAGCATTAGCCATCCTCATAGATGAGAATTCCGCGTCAGCTTCAGAAATAGTCTCCGGAGTAATGCAGGATCTGGATCGTGCGGTGATCATTGGTCAACTCTCTTACGGAAAGGGTCTTGTTCAAAATACATTCGACATTGGTTACAATGCCAAAATCAAATTAACAACTTCTAAATACTACATCCCGAGTGGCAGATGCATTCAGTCAGTGGAATATAAAAATGGCGAACGCGTCCATATCCCTGATGAGAAGCGAGCCAAGTTTAAGACTCGCGCAGGCCGGACCGTATTAGATGGAGGGGGTATACAGCCCGATGAACCTGTTAAAGCTGATGAAGTGCCTTTGATTGTTAAAAAACTGGAAGACCAGGATGTGATTTTCAATTTCGTCACGCAGCAATGCATAGGCGTGGATTCCATTGGACCACTGGAGACCTTTCAGTTTACCGATTTCGCTGGTTTCTCCAATTTCCTGGATAAAAGCAATTTCAAATTTGAAACCGGAACCGATCAGATGATTAAGGATTTGAAAGAAATGGCGGCTAAGGAATCCTACTCCTCTGACATAACTTCAGAGATAGATCAATTGAAAGCTTCAGTTGAAAAGGAAAAAGCCACCCAGGTCAAAAAACATGAAAAGGAAATCCTCAGGGCCATCGAAAAAGAGATGCTCGGCCGGTATTATTTTGAAACGGGCCTGGTCAGGCATCAATTGAAAAATGACTCGGAACTCGCTGATGCCATCTCGATCCTTAATAATCCAACCCAATATTCTACTATCCTCAAGCCTCATTAATGATCCGCTTGCCGGTGTTTTAGGCACCTCCCGTAAAACCATTTTCACTTTTCTGTGGTTATGGTCTACACTTGCCTCAGATATTATCCGGAACTAATATGTATATTATTCATATTGAGACATCCACAAAGGTTTGTTCGGTTGCTATCAGCCGGGATGATCAGGTAATTGGCTGGGGGGATAAGGCAGACCAGATGAATCATGCAGCTGAATTGGCTCCAATGATTGCCAATTTGCTCAAGAAATGCGGATTGTCTTCCCGAGATCTCAATGCTGTGAGTATCAGTTCGGGGCCAGGATCATACACTGGCCTACGTGTAGGAAGCTCTACAGCCAAGTCTATTGCCTATAGCTTAAGCATTCCTTTGATATCAGTGCCAACACTTGAATCTTTGAGCATTGCTGCCATTGAAAAATACCCTTTAGCCAGCCATATGCTGCCTATGATTGATGCCCGAAGAGATGAGGTGTATAGTTCACTTTTTGATCGAAACGGTTCAATTATCTGGCCAGATTATGCTGTTTTGGTAAACAGGCAATTCATTGAAGAGAAATTATCCGGATTGAAGCAGGTAATCATTTGCGGGGATGGGGCATTTAAGTTAATGCCGTTTTCGCCCGATTTTCCTAACCTGATCATTGATGACACTATTTTATGCACTGCCCGGAATTTAGTTAAGCCGGTTTGGACCCATTGGCTCAACCAGGAAACAGAGAATCCACTTCATTTCATTCCCCGCTATTTGAAACCCCCCAATATTACTCAGCCCAGAAAAACCATCTGACCGGGCTTTTCGTATTTGAAGAAGAACCGGAGCCTGGAAATTAAATATGCAAAAGCATTTAAATATAAAGGAAATATTTTCCTTAAAATGCTAATAATCAGTAATTTAAAAAATGTTAAAAACTATATGGTATAGTTTATGCTCAGACGTACATGAATCCGAATAATCTCGCTCATGATGAAAAAGAAGACTGAAATTGTAAGTTTGAGAAAGGGGACCAGCGAAATAGAATTAAACTACGCTGACCTCAGAAAAGCTGTGTTGGTCCTTCGTGCAGTTAATCACAAGCTCAGGCAGCGTGTGATTGATTTGTTAGAAGAACATGCCACTATGACTGTAACCGACATTTACATTAAACTCCGCCTTGAACAGTCGGTGGCCTCGCAGCATTTGGCTATTCTCCGCCGTGCTGGTGTTGTGCTCACTGAACGCCAGGGAAAATTTATCTACTATTCTCTCGATAAAGATCGTTTGAACCAGATCTCTAAGCTGGTGGAAGAGCTTGCTGGCTAAATCTTTGCTTTAACTAGCCCGTTTAAGGCTCTGATTCTGTGAGCTTTAAAAAAATATTTTATCCCCCCATTTTTTTCCATTTCCTTATTAATCAATCACTTAGCTACGGATGGGTGAGGCACAAGGCATTACAAATGGTTTTTTTTTGTAATATCACTTGGAAACCTCAACACTTCTTTGCAAATTTGTTGCTAAGGTTTAACTCAAAATAAGGAAATGTATGAAAAGGACTAAGGTCACCTTTCAGCAAGAGAAGCTAACGGTGTCTACAGAACTTATGCGCGCGCTTGCTCACCCGCTACGTCTGAAGATTTTAGAATACCTGGATCAAAACAAAAATATCCAGGTGAACCAGATCTATAACACCCTTAAAATCGAGCAATCGATTGCTTCTCAACACCTTCGCATCTTAAAAAACGCGGGTGTATTAGTTGCTGATAAAGATGGTAAGTATATGCACTATACCATAGATTATCATCGGGTCAGTAATGCTGTGAAAGCCATTAACCGTTTCATGGGCAAAGCATAAGTTGTATTGATTACAAATTATACCCATTTTCCCATCCCAAATTTTTCCCCATCATTCCTCCGGGCTTAGACGTTTGCCCCTCCATTCTCCTCCTTTTCCTATTCGATCAGTTCTCACTATTGGATACCTGTTCTTCCTGGAAAAAGATCGTAGTGCCTCCTGCGCAGATCACAGGGGCCCTCTATACTATTGGCTAAAATGATATTTAGGGTTGAACGGTGTCGTTCGATTCAGTAACCACCTTTGCTTCTTCGGTAGGTTCGGCAGGCTTTGATTTGAAAATCCTTCGGTTGAATAGTAACAAGCTAATCACCCCCGAAGAAATGGAAGCATCCGAAATATTGAATACTGGTCTGAAAAATTCAAAATGCTGGCCTCCCCAGATTGGCAGCCATGAAGGCAATACAGTATCAATCAATGGGAAATAGAGCATATCCACCACCTTTCCAAAAAGAAATGGTGCATATCCACCACCCGCAGGGAATAAAGTAGAAATACCGCCATGATAAGGAGTTGGCGAAAACATCAATCCATAAAACGCACTATCAAGAATATTACCAAGGGCACCAGCCAGGATCAGCGAAAAAGAAAAGATGACCCCAAAGGTTTCTTTGATTTTGACAAGACTATGAATGATATAGATCAGGAAGCCAACAGCGACTAGACGAAAAACACTCAAGGCAAGCTTTCCTAAATTTCCGCCTAAGGAAAGACCAAAGGCCATTCCTTCATTTTCAACAAAATGAATCCTGGCCCAATTTAATCCGAGAATGCCAAATTCCTCCCCGTATTCCATATGCGTCTTTACCCAAATCTTTAAAACCTGATCGATGCATAGCACCAGGAAAACTATTAGCAATACTTGGCCGGATCGTCGGGACATAAGGAAGCAATGGTTAAAGAATAATCACCGGCAGGCAAATTCATGCAAGCCCTGGCTATTACCGTATTCCGCGTGGCATAAAAGCCGCTGAATGAAATCTTGTTTTTTAGTTCTGAGCCTGCTTAGCCTCAATTGACAAAGTCGCATGAGGAACTGCACGAAGCCTTTCTTTTGAAATCAATTTTCCGGTTTCGCGACAAATGCCATACACCTTGTTCTTGATCCGGATCTTGGCATTTTCCAGGTGTTGAATCAATTTTTGCTGACGGGAAGCAAGAGAGCTAACACGTTCACTTTCCAGCGTACTCAAACCATCGTCCAGACCTTTAATCTTGTTGTCCGGGTTTTCGGCCATATCCTCTAATTGTTTGAGATAGAACTCCAGTTGTTCTCTCGCAATAATCAGTTTCTGATCGATCAGCTGATCAAATTCTTCCAGTTCCTTATCACTGTAACGGCTTTTCTGTGGCTCTTCAGCTGTGGCCACCATGGTGGAGGGTTTAAATTCCTTTTTCTCTGTCATCTTCTCGAAGGGTTTCACTTTAGTTTCTGTAATGTGTTTAGGTGGTGTGTTTACGATTGGTTTGGACTTTGGGACAAAAACCGGTTTGGTTGAGTGCACATTCGTACTCACTGTAGGTTTTTTAGCCACATCAGTCGCTTTTGAACCCATACTTGTATTCATCGGAACCGCTGTGGGCTGTTTGATGACGACAGGTATTGGTTTACTTATTGGCAAAGGCTTGCTTACTGCCTTTACCGCAGCTTTAGGCTTTCCACTTCCAGCTACTGTCACCGGTTTTTGGGGAGCATGACTTCCCTTTACCGGAATCGATTTCGATGGAGCAGCAACCTTAACTACAGGCTTGGACGATTTCGTCTTTGCACCGCTTTTAGGTGCTTTTCCAGCCTTCACCGGAGCAATTGCCTTTGATTTCAAAGGTTTCTTTGCCGTAGGCTTAGCTTTTGATGCCAAGGCTGGTTTAACCTTTGGCTTAGCTCCCTTTAAAGGCTTATTCACCTTTATTGCCGGTTTACTCTTTGCTGCTATTGCTTTCTTACCCTTTGCTGGTTTAACAGCAGGTTTCGATTTAGCTACAGGCTTGGCTTTCGCCGGAGCTTTTTTAACCGGTTTCCTGGCAGCGGCAGCTTTGGAAGGCTTTGCCTTTCCCGTGGTTGCCTTTTTTAATTTCTTACTATTCTGAGTGGCCATAACCTCTCCCTATTTTTAATTAGTGGATCTGGCGTTTAATCCTGAAACTCCAGGTGTATCAATTCTGAAGTCTTGGGTAAAAAACGCGGCAAATTTAACATGTTACAGGCATTACCAAGCATTCCATTCATTTAATACCTGAATTTGCTTCCATTAAAGGATTTTATTTTACAAATAGTTCGAATTGCCCATTTATTGCTGGTTTGTCCTAAGGTTCAACTCATATAATAATTTATATCAGGGTTTTATGTATTACATTTATTATCATTTATAAATAGCTGTCTTAAAATAATTTATAATAACTAAAGTATAAATGGCTGATAGCCTGCCAGTATTACATTTAATAAAAGCGAATGGAAATCCCCTTTGACAAGTTTTATCTTTGTGCTCAATCGAGATGGGAAAGCATTTACACAACCGGATTAACCGGGAAGAGCTAAGAAAGAGGGTTCGGGAAGCTGGTGAAGAACGGACCACGCTTTCCTTTTATGCCTACACCCATCTTCAGGATCCAGAAAGATTCCGGGACCAGTTTTATTCCGATTTGGACAATCTTAATGTCCTGGGCCGGATTTATGTCGCTCATGAAGGAGTTAATGCCCAGATTTCCGTTCCGTCCAGCCAACTGGATGATCTTCGTGATTACCTGAATTCGATTCATTTCCTCCATGGAATCAGACTGAATGTTGCTGTTGAGGATGATGGAAAATCCTTTTTTACACTGGCCATAAAAGTAAAGGACAAAATTGTGGCGGATGGTATTGAAGAAGAAGGCTTTGATGTTACTCAAAGCGGTCCTCATCTTTCCGCTGCAGAATTCAATATCATCACATCAGATCCGGATACGATCGTGGTGGATATGCGTAATCATTATGAAAGTGAAGTAGGGCATTTTGATCGGGCCCTATTACCTCCTATGGAAACTTTTAGAGAGGGGCTGCCGATGGTGGCCGAGATGCTGCGGGACAACATTGAAAAGCCCATTGTCATGTATTGCACCGGTGGCATCCGATGCGAAAAGGCATCGGCGTATATGAAATACAGGGGTTTCAAAAATGTATATCAACTGGATGGTGGCATTATTGAATACACTCGCCAGGCCGAATTACAGGGACTGCCCAATAAATTTATCGGCAAAAATTTCGTGTTTGATGAGCGGCTTGGTGAACGCATATCGGATGATGTCATCGCCACTTGTCACCAATGCGGAACACCCAGCGACCATCATACCAATTGCGCTAATGATGCGTGCCACTTACTTTTCGTCCAATGTCCTTCCTGCGCAGAAAAATATGAGGGCTGCTGTTCACCGGAATGCAGAGACTTCAAAAATCTCCCGGAAGAAATAAGAAAAGAAGAACGAAAGGTGCGCACCTTTCATGGAACGCATTTTTCAAAGAGCAGACCAGGCATGTTGAAATAAATTTGGAATTCAGATTTAAAATTTAAGATTTGATTTTGGGATTTCAGAATTGAGATTTCAAATTCTGATGATCGCTTAAATCCAGAATCAGCAATTCTAAAATCAAATCTTAAATCTTAAATCTGCAATCTTAAATTGATTTATTGATTTAGCTTTTTTCAGTATAAAACTTAATCCCTTTCAGCCCGTCATCAAATTGTTTTTTCAATGCACTTTTCATCATCAATGCCATATAACGGCTCCACGGCATGGAACCAATTCGTTCCTGCATGGTCCAGGTGAGGAGTATAGCATCGCCTTTATGCGTGAATGTAAATGTTGCACTTGATCGTGGCCAGTCTTCCATATCTAAAGCAGTGACTATCTCTTCATAGGGAGTGACTTTGACTAGTGTGAGCGTTCCTTTACCCATTTGTTTATCCTGGGATTCCCATTTATAAAAAGCACCCTGGCCTACAGGCGGATTGCTGAAGGTCATGACCATCGTTGGATCCATTCGTTTCCATGGCGACCATTTTTCCCAGTTGCGTAAATCATTGACCTGGTCAAATACGCGATCAGCAGGGGCATTGACTTCAATGCTGCGGCTTACTTTTAATGTCGTAGGGAAGAGAAATGAAATCAGGATAATCGCTAGTAATGCAACGCCTATCCAGATTCCTATTTTCTTAAAGAAGTTTTTCATCTTGACAATCTTTATTCAAAGATCGAAAAAAATTACGTTTGTGTCGGGACCAATAAGACATTAGCTTGCTCCCATGTTCTAATTATTGAAAAAATATTTTAGAGAACCCAATTCTTATCCATTGTTCATGGATTTCATAATCAGTTGTCGTGAGTGAATAATAATATTCAACCAGTATTTTCTTTTGACGCCAGTCTCGTTCTCCTACCTGTAGTGATACCTGTCCATGGATGCCGCCTCTCGCGAAGGACCGGTAGTTTTTGTAATCCCGTTCATATTCGTTAATTTTTTTTGGCGGATTAATTATATAATAATGCCCAGCGAAATTACCCAGGTATTGGTATCCACTTTGCACAAAATACTCGTGATCTATTTTTGGATCCAATATAAAAACCCCCAGCGTCATTTCTATCGTTTTGCTGACCCGAAAATTAAAATCAAGGGGAAAGACAAAACTCAGGTGGCTAAAATGGAGACTCCCATTCATTTCTTTAATCAACGCCAGATCATCAGGAGTATACGATTCAGCATGAAAATCAGCACTGGCAAATTTTGAATACATCAGGGAAACAGCTATTGTCATTGAAAATATCTTCCCGAAAAAATGTCCATATCCCACACCAGCATGTAATCCATAATTAATGCCTCTTTTGGAAAAAGTATATTGATCCTCTACCTTGCCGTTTTTATAATTAAAATAATAACTATTCTTTTCGTAAAAGGGATATGCGACCCCTAACTCATAGGAAAAAAAATTCTTTGATGTCCGGAAAGGAGTATTTCTATTTTGCCCTTCCGCTACTAAAGGAAAAATAAAACATGAAATGATTACCAGCAATTTAGAAGGGGTCATGCGACTAATTTACTCAATCCTTTTTGTAAAACCTTCCTACTAAAAATATTGCCACCCTTGAATGAACTAATAAATAAATAAATAAGTAGGGGCTCAAGATGTTGAGCCCCTGCTTACTTATTATTAATTCCGAATTGAAAAGTTGATTTACAACAATCCCTCTATCACCTTCTCTTCATTGATGCCTTCCGCTTCTGCTTTGTAATTGCGCACGATGCGATGGCGCAAAACATGTTTAGCAATAGCCTTGACATCGGCGATGTCGGGTGAATATTTGCCCTGGATAGCTGCATGACATTTTGCTCCCAATACTAAATACTGTGAAGCACGAGGTCCTGCGCCCCAAGTGATATATTGATTGACCTGGTCAGTTGCCCGCGGAGTTCCGGGACGTGTCTTAGCCACCAGGGAAACAGCATATTCAAGTACATTATCGGCTACAGGGATCTTTCTCACCAATTGCTGGAAGTGAGAGATTTCACCCGCATTGAGGATGTGTTTCAAATTAAATTCCTGCAGCGCAGTGGTTGTCTTTACCACCTGGATTTCTTCCTCATAGGATGGATAATCCAATGGAATATTAAACATAAACCGGTCAAGCTGGGCTTCCGGAAGCGGATAGGTTCCTTCCTGCTCAATCGGATTTTGAGTGGCCAAAACAAAGAATGGGGAAGGAAGCAGATGCCTTTCTCCATTCACTGTTACAGAACGCTCCTGCATGGCTTCCAGCAAAGCGGCTTGTGTTTTGGGTGGCGTACGATTGATTTCATCGGCCAGGATGATATTGGCAAATATGGGTCCCCGGTTGAATTTAAAGTGCCTTGACTCATCCAGGATTTCAGTTCCGGTGATATCAGAAGGCATCAGGTCGGGTGTAAACTGTATACGCTTAAACTCAAGGTCCAATACCTCCGCAATGGTGCTGACTAACAATGTCTTAGCGAGACCCGGTACCCCTACCAGGAGACTGTGGCCATTAGAAAAGAGAGAAATTAACACAGATTTCACCACCTCATCCTGCCCGACAATGACTTTGGCAATTTCGCTCTTCAGCTCTTTGTATTTCGATGCCAGCCCGTCAATGGCCTGGACATCAGATGCATATTGTTGTTGTGTGCTCATGTAAATCTTGATTCCTGAATCGGCTACGAAGTAAGGTATAAGAATGCCAAAAATAGCAGGTTTATTGTTGACCCAGCCCTGCCCTCTGCTCCCTGAAGGGTGTAATTTGGGAATAAATTGTTATTTCAATTTTTGACTATCATTTTTCACTTCTTGCCCTGAGCGGAGCCGAAGGGTTCACTTTTCACTCTTCTCTTTACATGGCCATTGCCAATCCGATAAGGGGGGCATTCCTTTGCCGTAAGAGAAATGCCACCATTCCGTCCTGGTTATATTAAATCCTTCAGCTTCCATAGCTTCTTTAAGCAAGTGCCGGTTGGAAAGAATCGGCTGAGGCAGATCAGTATAATCCTGATGTGCTTCTGGTCCAAAGAAATCATAGGTGGTCCCCATGTCAATTTCGTTGCCATTAAGATCTGTCATAGTCAGATCAATGGCTGAACCACGACTGTGCATCGAACCTTCTGAAGGGCGGGCGACATAATTTGGATTGGGCACTTTGTTCCACAATATTTGTTGCGCCGGAGAGGGACGATAACAATCAAAGAGTTTGAGTTTATATCCCTGCTTGTTAAGTGCTGCATTTACATTTTTCAATGCCTCAGCAACATTGGGTCTGAGAAAACATCGTCCGCAAGGATAGATGGGTTCTTTGACGAAATTGTTAGCGGTAGCATATCGAATGTCAATAGCGAAGTTATCCTTTACAGTAAGCTCTGTCCACAGGGCAGAGTTATAGTCGATATCCGTCTCCTCAACAACCACAGGGGTTGTAGCTACTTTATCCGGACTGGAAGATTCTATAGTATTCGTTGATTGAGGCTTGCAATTCATCATCAGCAGCAATATGAAAACCGAAAGTGTGGAAAGTTTGAAAGGATTCATTGGTGATGGAAATATAAGATAGAAATGTGAGGACTCTTCCATTTGCCCCAAACCCCTGAAGTGGCTTCATGGGGCTTGTCCATAAAAAACTAACAATTGTCTAAATAGTAAAGGCATTGCTTTTAACTAATTTAGATTAGTCATCTGTTTTGAAAAAAGAAGTCCAATGAAAGCGATTCGTATTCCATTTTCATTTTTGCTGATCAGTGTGATCCTTATTTGTGCATTCGATGCTGTGGGTCAAATCACCTCTAATCATGGCAACAAGTTTGAACAATTAGGGACCATTCTCCCTTCTCCAAATTCTTATCGCAATATGGACGGTAGCCCTGGTCCCGATTATTGGCAACAACGGGTGGACTATGATATCGAATGCTCGCTGGATGAAAAACAACAACAACTCCAGGGGCATGAAAAAATCACTTACTACAATCAATCTCCTTCCACGTTACATTATCTCTGGCTACAGCTTGATGAAAATGAACACAATGCCGGTTCAGACAAACATCGCATGGAAGGAAGCAAGATCTCGGACATCATGAGTGAAAATGCCATGCGAAATCTTGAGCCCTGGCGGGAACTTGAAAAATTTGGAGATAAGATTATTTCTATCACGGATAATAATGGTGATTCACTGAAATATTCCATTTATCAAACTATGATGCGGGTGGAATTGCCAAAACCAATTGAGCATGGGGAGTCATATTCGTTTAACATCACATGGTCTTACAATCTCATCAACCGCATGAATACAACGAGCTGGGGACGGGGTGGATATGAGCTTTTTGAAAAAGATGGCAACAGTCTTTACACCATTGTACAATGGTACCCGAGACTGTGTGCGTATACGGATGACAGTGGTTGGCAAACCAAACAATTTATTGGCCGTGGGGAATTTGCTCTCACGTTCGGAAATTTCCTCGTCAAGATGACAGTTCCAGAAGATCATGTTGTGGGTGCAACAGGAGAATGTCTGAACTATGCCCAAATACTAACTCCGGATCAATTTCAACGATGGACACAAGCTCAAACTTCCAAGACACCAGTTGAAATTGTAACGTTAGCTGAAGCGACTAAAGCTGAAAAACATAAAGATGTAAAGGGCACTAAAACATGGATCTACAAAGCTGACAATGTGCGAGATTTTGCGTGGACAACGAGTCGCAAATTTGTTTGGGATGCTATGGCTCATTACAACCAGGACGGAAAGCGGGCCATGTGCATGAGTTATTATGCAAAAGAGGCTTATCCTATTTACAGTCGTTTTTCTACCAAGGCAGTTGCGCACACTTTAGCTACATATTCTAAATATGCAATTCCATATCCTTATCCAAGTGCTATCAGCGTCGAGGCTGCTAACGGTATGGAATACCCAATGATCTGTTTCAATCCGGGCCGTGCTGATGAAGATGGTACTTATACTGAACATGCAAAATATGGTGCGATCTCAACAATCATACATGAAGTTGGGCATACGTATTTCCCCATGATCATCAACAGTGATGAACGACAGTGGGCGTGGTTCGATGAAGGGATTAATTCATTCATGCAGTTTGTTGCAGAATCAGAATGGGATCCTAATTATCCACATTGGTCCGGGCCGGCAGAGTTGATTACAAACTACATGGCGCAACCTAAAGACAAGTTGGAACCAATTATGACCAATAGTGAAAACATCGTCAATTATTTTGCGAATGCCTATGTCAAGACATCGTGTGCATTGAACATCTTGCGAGAGACTGTGATGGGCCGCGAGAAATTTGATTATGCTTTCAAGACGTATTGTGAACGATGGGCCTTCAAGCATCCTACACCAGCCGATTTTTTCAGGACCATGGAAGATGCCAGTGGTGTTGATCTTGATTGGTTTTGGCGAGGATGGTTTTATAGTACAGATGCTGTAGATATTTCATTGGACAGTATCAAGTGGTATAAAGTTGACCTGGAAAATAATCCGCAACGAAAGGAAGTCATCGATACCATGCACGCCAAGCCGGGATTAAAACACATCACTCAAATGCGGAATATTGAAGAGGGTGTAAAATTTGCAGTGGATGAGGACACGACACTTCGTGATTTCTACTATAGTTATAAACCATGGGAAGGAAAAGACAGTGTGACGACCCAAAAGACATGGATGTACGATCAGACATTTACTGAAAAAGAGAAAGATGAGAAATACGGTAAGAACAATTACTATCAACTTTTCTTCAGTAATAAAGGTGGGCTTGTGATGCCGGTGATCATTGAATGGGATTTCAAGGATGGCACAAAAGAGATCGAACGAGTTCCGGTCGAAATCTGGCGCAAGAATGAAAATAATTTCAGTAAAGTATTTGTCAAGGATAAAGAGGTCTCCGGGATTATCATCGATCCTTACAAAGAGACTGCTGATATCGATGCCAGCAATAATAACTGGCCGGTGAAACAGCTACCGTCTCGGTTTGAAGTTTTCAAAAAGAGTAAGAATGAGGAGGTGAAAAATCCGATGCAGCGGGCGGCGAAAACGTGAGCTTCTGCCCCCTAGCCCCCTGAAGGGGGTAATTGGAAATGCGATGTGACTTTTACATGTTTGTCATCACCTTGGCTTGCCTAAAGATTCCACTTGCATTTTTTACAACAAGCTGATACACATAGGTAGCACTTGGAAGATTTAATGAAGATAAATTCACTTCGATCTGGTGGCTTCCTGAAGACAGTCCGCCTTTCTTAATTTCACCTTTTTTCTTTCCAGTGAGGTCCCAGATCTCAAGGGTCACATCGGATGAGGTGTTGAGTATGAACGGAACAGTTGTTTTTTCGAAATAGGGATTGGGTTGATTTTGTAATAATTTGAAATGGCCGCCGGTTTCTGGTTCTGCTTCTTTGAGTGCAGTGATGCCGGTTCCCTGAATTGTTATTTCGAGATAGGAATCGTAACCATTGGTATCGGGATTGGCCGTGATGGACGCTAATTGATATGCATAGCCGTCAGCGAAAACCATATCCTGGTTGTAGGATAATGGATCAGTACCTTTTGTGTAGAGCGTTGGATTGGCTGCATAAATGGCATTCTTTTCAGGAATCGGATATGTCAATTGCGAAATAGCTGCATACACAGAACTCACCCAAACCTGGAAATGGATGTGACAAATTCTACCGCTGTACCAGCCTGGAAAAATCGTTGTAAACGTGACTTCTCCATTACTGTCTGTCCATTGATATCCTCTTAGGTAAGTAAGTCCGGTTTCGGATGCATAACCGGAATAATTTCCATCTTTATCACAATGCCAGATATTCACCCTGACATTCGGCATCGGCTCACAATTAGCGGTGCCGATGATTTTTAATTTGAGATCATGGCGAACACCTGCACGATCTTCGCGGATATCCTGGCGGAAAAAGGTTTGATTCTCTGTGAGATCAAGTGGAAAAGGTCCTGCTGTTTCTGTTGGAATAAGTACACAATTCGGAGGTGGAGGACCGAGTGGAAGCATGCGGCTTGATACCACTGTTTTCGATGCTATCATCGTGCCGACACCGGCTAAGCCAAATCCTCTTAGAAATTCTTTGCGATTCATGTTAGTGAGTAGTGAGTGGTGAGTAGTGAGTGGCCTTTCGTCTTCTGGTAGAGTAATATAAGGAAAAAATGTACTCAATACAAATTAAACCCGGACATCAAATGGAAGTCTAATCACATTTATTGCAACATGGCAGCGCCAAAGACGCCTGCACTATCGCCTAAACGAGGACGGGTAATGGGTGTATGGAGTATAGGATTGAAAATGTTTTTGGCGACTTCATCTCTGCCTTCTGTGTACAGAAAATCAAGATTGCTCAAGCCTCCGCCGAGTACGATGAGATCAGGGTCGAGGAATGTAACGATTTGACCCAACGCTAATCCAAAGAAATGAATTAATCGTTGTCTCACTTCATGAGCAACAGGATGCGAAGTTTCATTCAAAATATCTTTTAATATTTTCTTTTCTCCGGTTTTTGCGAAATAGAAATTTTGAAGTGCTGTCCCTGAAATAATGGTTTCTACACAACCCACTCTTCCGCAGTAACAAGGCCCGCCGGATGCATCTAAAAACATATGCCCCCATTCTCCACCAATGCCGTGCAATCCTTTGATGATTTTTCCATCTATTACAATTCCGCCACCAACTCCCGTGCCCATGATGACACCAAACATATTTTTCGCATTTGGAAAATCAAGCGCAGCACCCATGTGAAATTCGGCAAGTGCAAAACAATTTGCATCATTCGCTATGATAACGGGCACACCTAATATTCGTTCAAGATCTTTATCAATAGGCTTTCCGTTCAGGCAAAGTGTATTGCTGTTTTTCAGGAGACCGATAGCAGGATCGATGGTACCCGGAGTTCCGATTCCGATTTGAGTTGGATCTTGTCCTGAGAATCTTTTTAATTCATCGACTACTTGTTTGATCCTATTCAAAACATGTTCATAACCTCCATCGCCTTCCGTTTCGATGCGATGCCTTGCAATAACATAGTCTGCATCAGGTTTAGAGAGGACCACGCCTTCGATTTTTGTGCCGCCTAAGTCGATACCGTAGTACATAAGCTAAAAGTTAAAAACTAAAAAGTAAAAGTGAATAATGAATAGTGAATTGCTAACTTTTAGTTTTTAGTTTTTAACGGTTAGTTCTTCAAAGGCGGCATCAAGGCTGCGTTGAATTCCTTCACCTTTCCATTCCGGGGCGCCAGGAATTTCGGGAGCGAGCATGATTTCATCTTTTGATTTTCCATTCTTGATGAGTTGGAATACGAAATCCATCAGTGCGGAAAAGTAATCACCCATGGCAGCGAGGTCATCTTTATTGCCGGTGACCGGGTAGCCATCGCCGGCATGACCAAAGATGAAAATAGTGTCGTTATCAAAGTTGGATTGAAGCTGCGTCAGGATGCTGATCCAGTTTTCGATCATCGCGCCGGCAGATTTGTCGATATAGGGATACTTGCGATTGAACACAAGATCGCCGCAATGAACGACATTGGCTTTTTGAAAGTGAATGATGCTGTCACCATTCGTGTGTGCCGGACCCCAATATTGAATGCTGATCGTTTCATCGCCGACCTGTTGTTCCCATCTGTCTTTGTATGTCATGTCTGGATAAAGTTGATCGGCTTCATTTTTGCTTTTCTTTGCTGAATTCATTTGATTGATCTTCGAATTCTCATGCGCGAGGATGTGCTTGGCCAATCCTTTGAAGGCGATATTTCCCGATGTATGATCCTGGTGATGATGTGTGTTGATGAGATATGGAAACGGCGCAGTTGATTGCGCTTTGAGTTCTGCGATCAAATGTTCGGATTGTTCTTTCCATTGTGTATCGACGACGACAATGCCTTCAGGTTGTATGAGGTAACCGATGGTGCCACCTTTTTCGGTAAAGAAACCTACGTTCCTTCGGAGGAGTTTCATTTCATAATCAGTGATGTGAAGAAATCGGGTCCATGAAGGTAAAGATGCCGCCGAAATTGCTGCTGTGCCAGATCCAATAAATGTTCTTCTTTGCATAGTCAGGATGAGATTACTTTAGAACCAAGTTAAGCGAATTAATATTAGCCACGAATTACACGAATTCACACAAATGCCTGTCGAAGCACTCTTAATTTTTTCTACTTTTAAGCAGTGATATATAAAGTACTTTCTTCAGCTTTTATTCTCTTCAGCTTAATCTCTCCGATGCAGGCCCAGGTCTCCGAACCACCTTTTACCTATGTCGAAGTCATGCCTGTGTTTCAAGGAGGAACAGACGCTATGTATAAGTTTGTCTACGATCATACCACTTATCCGGATGCCGCCCGTAAAAATGGTATACAGGGCACCGTTATCGCTCAGTACGTTGTGGATATAGACAGCCTGGCGAAAGAAGTCAAAATTATCAGTGGGATTGGGGGTGGATGTGATGAGGAAGTATTAAAGCTGTTTGATTTGATGAATGAACAAAAGCTCTGGATTCCGGGAAGACACAATAATCAGCCAAGGCCGGTGATATTAACCATGCCGGTCAAGTTTGTCTTGCAAGGGAAAGAGAAAAAGAAATCTAAGAAGGCAAAGAAGCAGGATGAATAATCTCAAAACTGTGCGTAATCTTCGCAATGCCATCGATCATCTTACTCACGGTACAATACTTATCTATTGACATAGAAATGGCCTTCTCTGCTTTACCTGGATCAACATCACCATAAATCTTGTAGTGAAGATGTATGTGTGTGAAGAGTTTCGGCACCATGTCCTGTGCTCTTTCAGCTTCTGAATCTATCTCTATATGTGTGAGTGGTTGGCGCATCTTTTTTAGGAGCTCGACGATGTCAATAGCGGTGCAAGCCGCCTGGCTCATGATCAACAATTCCGTTGGCGATGGAGCAATGTCTTCTCCTCCGATGTTTTTGCTGCCTTCGATCAGGACTGAATGTCCACGGGCATTTGTGGCCTCAAACTGGACAGCATCGTTGACGCGTTTCAGGTGTATTTTCATAGCTCAGGCTGTTGACAGGATTGGGAAATGGCCGTCTTTTCCGGGTTTTTTGCGTATCTTTGCCGGCTCGTCTTATAAATTTCCATAAAAATCAGGCTTATGTGGGTATTGGCTGTATTGGGTGCTCATTGGTATCTCTCCCTGTTTACACAGACATTTTTTCATCATCGTTATGCCGCTCACCGGATGTTTACGATGAAGAAAGGTTGGGAAAAATTTTTCTACGTCATTTCCTTTTTCTTCCAGGGCGCCTCTTATCTCAGTCCAAGGGCTTACGCTATTATGCACCGGATGCACCACGCTTATGCCGACACCGAACTCGATCCCCACTCCCCCAAATATGATTCTAATTTATTTAAGATGATGTGGCGGACGCGAAATACGTATTCCAGCATTTTCCACTACACCACAAATGTAGAGGAGAAATTCACAAAAGAACTTCCCGAATGGACCTCGTTTGACAAGTTTGCGTCCAACTTTGCCATCCGCATACTTTGGATCGGTGTTTATATATGGATCTATTTCGCATTGGATGCTCCCTGGTGGTTGTATCCGTTGATTATCATTCACGCCATCATGGGCCCGTTCCATGGTATGATCATCAATTGGTATGCACACAGCATCGGCTACATCAACTTTAAGATGAAGGATACTTCCCGCAATTTATTTCCGGTTGACCTGATTATGTTAGGTGAAGGATTGCATAACAATCATCACAAACACAGCGGTCGCGCTAATTTCGGTTGGAAGAAATATGAATTTGATCCGGTGTATCCCATCATCAAAATGCTGAGCTGGGCAAACATCATCAAACTTCGTAGGGTGAAAGCTGAACAGGATGTTCAACCTGTTGAAGCGGATGCAGAAATGAATGCTTAAACGTTCATTCGTTACACTTCCAATAACGTCTTTCTCTTTTTAGAAATAAAATACGGTATTGCCGTAAGGGCTGAGGCCATGATCAGTATGGCGATCAGTAATCTTAAGTTGCCCATACCTTGACACAGGACTACAAAGAAAATGAAAGCAAGGTTGACCATTATCAACACTGTAGTCGCTTGCATGTGCGTCAAGCCACAATCCAAAAGCAAATGATGAATATGTCCACGATCCGGGCTTAACGGCGATTTCCTGTTAAGAATTCTAAGAACAAAAACTCTTAGTGTATCAAATAGCGGAATGATTAATATACCTACCGCTACAGCCGGCACTGCCTTAAAAGCATAAGGTGAATTTTGTAATCCGGCATGAACCTCGATGAACTCAATCACAAGGATAGCGGATATCAATCCAATGAGCATCGATCCCGTGTCCCCCATAAATATTCTTGCCGGTGTGATATTGTATTTTAAAAACGCAATAGTCGCTCCTGCTAAAGAAAAGGCAATGATGGCAAGATCTGTCCTGTCTATCAGGAAGAACCACGTTCCTAATGTTATTGAAATCAAAGTAGCCAGGCTGCCAGTCAATCCATTGATACCATCGATCAGGTTGAAGGCATTGATGATGACGAGGATGGTAAACATGGAAAGGATGATGGATGGAATCTGGGGTATCGTATACACACCGAAAATTCCATACAAACTTGTCAATCGCACCTGCGCTTTGAATACCAGGATAAATATGGCAAAGATCTGTCCTGCCATTTTTCTATATGGAGACATGGGTAAAATATCATCCTTGGCACCGATGAGGAAAATAATAATGAAGGAGCAAAGAATATATTGGAGGTCACCAAAAACATCGAAGGGTGTCCATAAGATGATGCTAAAAATGACTCCGGCAAATATGGCTACTCCACCGAGGGTAGGAACCACTTCATAATGCGATTTGCGCTGATCGGGAATATCGTAGAGGTGTTTCACTCTCGCGATGTTGATGATGCTGGGTATGGCCAGGAACACCAACAGAAAGGCTGTAATAAAGGCTAATACGATGTCGTACATACGTGATGACCCAAAGGTACCGTAAAAAAAAGAAGCTCCGGGCTAACCCGAAGCTTCCATGAGAATCAAGTTTTTACCAAATCTTTCAGATCCTAATCGATACGGATCATTTTCTTTGTTGCGCTATAATTGCCGCTGTCGAGCCTGTAATATAACACGCCTTGTGTCGGCACATCTTTCTTCTGGATCACGATGGATTGTCTTCCGGCCTTGTATTCACCTTCTATAACTTTCACCAGTTTACCTGTCAGATCAAACAATGAAAGCTTGACTTTACCTGCATCCGGCAGATCAAAACTAATCGATGTAGTTCCGGTCCATGGATTCGGTTCGTTCTGATATAACGCAAATTCCGAAGTGACACCGAGTGAACTAAAGACAAGTCGGGCGTCCAATACTTCATCGCCTGGTGTATACGCTTCAGCATGTGCTATCTTATCAGACATGCGGATCATATCAGAAAGTGTTCCAGCTTGTGTCGCCTTAAACTTCATCCTGAAGGTCATGTTGGATTGAACAGTGGATTCACTCGCATCTTCTTTATTCCAACTCATCGTGATCACACCGTTGTCCAGCATACCTACATTCTGATCACCAATATTGATATCATCACTTTGTATACCTACATAAGTCAATCCTTTTGTTTCCAAAGTCCATTGGAACCCTTCGACTACTTCCGGTAAAGTAAATTCGACATCAACGGTCTGACCGGCTTCAACTTTCTGGTCATCAGCAGCACGTACTTGCATCACCCGGTTGCCGTTACGTGGCTTGATCTGTTGTGCATTAGCTTCAGCAGAATTATTGACATCACCGATCTTGACACCGACAAAGTCAATGTTGCTGAGGGAATGTCCATCATACTGGAGATTGACCAGCTCAGCAAATGGCCATGGATGCGTGACATCCTGGAACTGATAACTCTTATCTACAAATCTCCAGCTTTCATTATTCGGGAAGGCTGTGTAGATCCCTAAGATCAGTTTACGGATCTCCACCAGGTCAATGGCACTTACAGCTTCATTATTATTCGCATCTGCAGCAATGTATTGATAAGGTGAATCAAACACTTCTTTTCCTAATAAATGTTTTTGTATCCGTACAAGGTCAAGGGTGCTGACGCCATTTCGAGGTTGATCGAGACGTTCAGGCACGATGTCATATCGTTGTCCATCCACTTGCGGTACCACTAATACATATCGTCCATTAGTGGCAGTCGTCATAGAGTATACAGATTCGTTATTATGATTCAGTGCTACTTTGACAGCTTCTATAGGTTCATTTTGAGAAGTGAATATTTCACCTTCATACAAAATGCTGCCGGATTGATCGCAATTACCGCTGTTATCAGTAAATACAACTGTCGTCGTACAATAATCTTTATTCCGCTCACTCCAACTGATGACACCATCACAGTTATCATCGGTTCCACCATCTGCAACCCAGATGTTTATAGATAGTTCTACACCAAAGGCAGGTATATTAGTTTGATTAAAGGTCTTGCTGGGTTCGTAGCTGTCGCCATCGAAGCTGTAAATGAGATCGGCTTCATGTGTGCAATCATCAAAGCTGGATGCATTGAAGTCTTTTGCCCACAAGGTCACCTGGCAGCCTAATGGCATCACGACAGTGCTCAAACCTTGTATACAAACGGGGCTTGGTTGCTTGCAATCTTCAAGTCGAATTAGGTATTGACAATGCGACCAGTTTCCACAACCATCCGTTACACTCCAAAGAATCTTATGGTAGTCTCCACACCATTTGCTGTTGTATGGAAGACCGTCTCTGCGTATGGATTGGATGGCACTTTCTTCTGTATTAAAGACCAGGTCAGCTTCGTGATTATCATCCAGCGTAACTGGTGTCAGTGGAACTACTTGTAAAAATTCATTTCCATTGAAAGGATAAATTTTCACATCGTACTTAACTGTTCCATCGCAGGTTTCACGAATGCGTTGCTTGAGGGTCACATGGACACTGCAGCTGCTAGCATTAGGATCATTTTCACCGAGGAAAGCCTGGTTGTTAGGTGGCAAGCGAACTCCTTCATCGGCTACACATAAGGTTACAGGACCTGCCGGACAATTCAGGAATTGAGGTGCATCTTTATCATGAACCTTGATCACCTGGGTATATGTCCATAAGCCGTAGCCTGTCTGTGAATTGTATTGACACCAGTCGATGACTTTCCAATCTCTCAGGATCTTGTAACATGCTCCATCAGAGATTTCAAAACGGGTGTCTTCATAGGTGACGCCAATCAGATTGCAGGCATCACTGTTGATGATGGGTTCTCCTGTATTTGAAAAATCATCCGGACAATTTGTGATGAGCACATCGCATGGCCATATCACGCCGTCATTAGGATCATCGTTGAAGCAGGTATGATCTGAAATATAGAATGGAGTAAAGTCGACCACCCAGATTCGCTGTGTGCAAACCGCTGGATTGAAACCTTGCTGATTATCCTTGGCTGTAAATCTTCTTTCAATCAGTTTCACTGCACCCGGAGGAGGATTACCTGGCAAGTTGTCACCGGTGCAATCGTTGTAAATCTTAACGCGCACTTCCAGATCGGATTGACAATTATCATCAGCCCATCCATCTTTACCCCAGAAATGAGGTTGTGAATATTGTGGATTACCCGGGTCATTGATGAATATTGGCTGACGAACTGATTCATCATCATTATTCGCTAATGCATCCCACATATCGCCGAAGATCGGACTCAGCGGATCTTCATCTAAGTGTCCATTCCAGTTTCCTGAAGCATCTCTATAGGTGCCTTCAATAGCAGGGAACCAGAAATCACAGCTCACTAAGATATCCGGAGGACATTCAATAAACGGAGACAGTTTATCCTGTACTTCTACTTCAACTATACAATAATTCTTATTTCCGGCCTGGTCAGTTACTTCCAATTCGATCTGTATTGGTTCAACCCGTGATCCTCCACGCGGTACATCGCAGCAAGCGAATGGTACACATGGCTTGAGACTGGTACCTAAGTCTGCATTATTGACTATACCATTCGGTATATCGTCAATGCATCCTCCGTTAGTCGTCCAATCATAATCTATGCAACTGGTCAATCGACGTGCCCTGAAAGTTACCGGACCGCAATTGTCATAACTGCCATCATCAAATACTTCTGCGGGAACTAATGTGATACCTCTTGGACCATCATTCGTCAGCCCGACGACAGTATGTTCATCACAATTGGCCACCGGCACAACATTATCTTCAACAGTAATAGCAAATGAACAAGTGCTGCTGTTGCCGCATAAATCGGTAACCGTCCACGTAACATAGTGTGTACCTATTCCAAGGCCCTGGATGACAAAATTATTTCCAAAAACAACGACTTGACCATCTTCAGATTCCAGGCTATAGGTGACGACATCACTACAGTTATCATAGGCTATTGGCTTAGGTACACTCACGTTGGCATAACAATACCAGAAATCAGTACCTACTGTAATATCATCATGACAAATAAGAGTTGGTCCTTCTGTATCTGACAGTTTAATGATTTGTTGACCTTCTGTCAATTGTTGTGTACACCAATCGAGAACGGTCCATGTACGCAATATTTTCTTGCCTCCTCCGCAATCGATTAATGCTTTATCCCAATAGCCTACAAACAGGTTACAAAGGTTTTGCTCATCTGTGAGATTATATCCACCAATGGTCGGCCATCCTGTTACATCCGGATCGCTGCTGGATCCGCACGGTCCTACATAGTTGGGCGGGAAGTGAAGACTGTCTGCTGACAATGGTATCACTTTAAATTCCTGATCGCATGTCGCCGTATTGCCAGAGTGATCCGTAGCGAGCCAGCTGACAATCACAGTTCCTGCCCCGCACCCCTGGTCATTATGATCGATATTGGTTATCGTAAGATCGTAACTGCAATTTTCAATTACAGTCGGATATAAGTTCGGAGGAATATTTCCGTCTATGAGTTGTTGTACTTCAAGACATGAAATGGTGCAGGTATCGCCACCAGGACTTCCCGGAGGACATGCACAGACGATTTGAGGTTTGATTTTATCTTCAAGACATGCGCGTCCCCAGCAGGAATTACCAGTTGCTATATCTGTAATAGTTACAGTATAACATCTGCCTAACCAAGGTTCTGCATCAAATACAATCCAACCCGTATCGGATCCTATACTATCGATCGAGATAATGAATCCATTGTAACATCCGTATGAGTCGCCCTCGAGGATCATATCGACAAAAATGTGGGCCTCACAATTTTGATCAACGCTGACCTGAACGGTATCGTTACAAGCCATGACCACCGGGATGTCATATTCAATCACTATAATGTTAAAACAACATTCAACCGAGGATGAATTATTGAACGCGGTCCAACACTGTTGTGTCGTTCCTATCGGGAATGCATCTCCGGAAGTAAGTCCTGTATTATCTGATTGTACCAGGGTTGGTGTGCCACCGCATAAAGCATCGGCAGTGACTACATAATTAACAAATGCTGAACATTCTCCAGGTCCGAGATTGATGGTGATATCGGCGGGACAATGGATAGCGAGTACGCCACCGGTACCAAACACATTAGCCTGGCAGGTAGCAGTATTTCCACAACCATCCGTTACAGTCAAGGTGACTGGGATCGAGTTTGTGTTGACGAAATCTTCGCAACTAAATTGAGTTTGAGACAAGGCAAGTGTTACTGGACCGCACGCGTCATTGCTACCATTATCAATTTGGGCAGGCGTGATGGTAGCAGTAGATCCTCCGCCAAAATCAACTGTGATATCGTGACATAGGGCCACTGGTGGAGTTTGATCTACCACTGAAATGACCTGTACACAAGTTGATGAATTACCGCAATCATCTGTTGCTGAGAAAGTACGTGTGATAATCTCTGCCTGTGGGCATGAACCCATGACTATGACATCTGTGAAATTGATGGCTGGTGTAGCGTCACAATTGTCAATGGCTGTTGCATTACCTATAACCGATGGCAATGTACTGGATGTACATTGTATGGTGAGGTTAGCCGGGCAAGTGATGACCGGAGCCTGGCTATCATCCACTACAATAGTTTGTGTGCAGGTGCTTGAGTTTCCGCAATCATCTGCTGCTACCCAAGTACGAGTGATAGTTCTTTCCTGTGGACAAGCACCTGCAACCGTAGCATCGGTAAATGAGAAGTTAGGTGTTCCATCACAATTATCTGTCGCAGATGGAGAACCTGTATTGGCAGGCAATGTACTGGCTGTACATTGTATGGTTATGTTTTGTGGACATGTAATAACTGGTGGCGTGCTATCATCAACGAAGATGGTTTGCAAGCAGGTGCTCGAGTTACCGCAATCATCTGTTGCAATCCATGTTCGTGAGATTGTACTTTCTTGTGGACATGCGCCACCGGCAATTTGATCTACAAAAGTGATCGTGGGTGTTAAATCACAATCGGTCGCCGTGGCAGATCCGGTATTGCCTGGCAAGGTGCTGGCCGTGCATTGAACAGTAATATTTTGAGGACAAGTGATCACCGGCGGTGTGCTATCATCAACAAAGATGATTTGAGTACATGTAGCCGAATTACCGCAATCATCAATTGCATTCCAGGTACGCGTGATGGTTAATCGCTGAGGACAGTTGCCTCCAGCGGTTACATCATTAAAGGTGATCGTAGGTGTAGCATCGCAATTGTCTGTCGCGGTAGCTGTTCCTGTATTTGCAGGTAATGTGCTGGCTGTACATTGAATAGTGATACTGGCCGGGCAAGTTAATACAGGAGGCGTACTGTCATCGACCACAATAGTTTGAGTGCAACTAGCTGTATTTCCGCAATCATCTGTTGCTACCCATGTACGAGTGATGGTCCTTTCTTGTGGACATGCTCCACCGACTGTAACATCACTGAAGGTGATGGTCACAGAAGCATCGCAGATGTCAGAACCTGTAGCAGTACCGGTATTAGCCGGCAGTGTGCTGGAGGTACATTGTATAGTTACATTCGCAGGACAACTTATCGAAGGCGGTGTACTATCGTTGATATTGATTAACTGTGTACAACTACTTGAATTACCACAATGGTCAGTGGCAAACCAGGTGCGTGTGATAGTAGATGCTGCAGCACAACCTCCCGCCACGGTTCCATCACTGAACGTAATGATTGGTGCACCATCACAATTATCTGTTGCAGTAGCAACGCCTGTATTAGCAGGTTGTGTTATAGCATTACAATTAATAGTAACGTTCGGCGGACAAGTGATGACTGGTGGTGTGCTGTCATCAACAAATATGGTTTGAAGACAAGTACTGGAATTACCGCAATCATCAGTGGCGACCCACGTACGGTTTATAGTTCTTTCTTGTGGACATGCTCCACCTACTGTAACATCACTAAACGTGAAGGATGCAGTTGCGTCACAATTGTCTGTAGCCGTTGGAGTTCCGGTGTTAGCCGGCAATGTGCTGGCTGTACACTGAACAGTTACATTGGTCGGACAAGTGATCACCGGAGGTGTGCTGTCATCCACAAATATGGTTTGAAGACAAGTAGCGGTATTGCCGCAATCATCAGTGGCGACCCATGTACGGTTTATAGTTCTTTCTTGTGGACATGCTCCACCTACAGTAACATCGCTAAAAGTGAATGCAAGTGTCTGATCACAATTGTCCGTCCCTGTTGGATTTCCTGTATTAGCTGGTAATGTGCTGGCTGAACATTGGATGGTAATGTTAGGTGGACAAGTAATCTGAGGCGCAGCATTATCAATTTCCGTTATAGTTTGGGTACATGTGCTGGTATTTCCACAACCATCAGATGCGGTCCATGTGCGCGTAATAGTTAACAAAAAAGGGCATCCACCCGCAACATTGACATCGGAAAAAGTTAATAACGGTGTACCGGTACAGTTATCTGTTGCTGTTGCGGTACCTGTATTGGCAGGCAATGAACTAGCTGAACAGAGAATGGTAATATTCGGTGGACAAGTGATAGCCGGAGGTGCATTATCATCAACGAAAATAGATTGATTACATGTACTCATATTGCCGCAAGCATCGGTGGCTTTCCAGGTACGGGTGATGGTTCGTTCCTGTGCACATACGCCTGCTACTGTCACATCGGTGAAGGAGACGACCGGAGCATTATCACAATTATCAGAAGCCGTTGCTGTCCCTGTGTTAGCAGGAAGTGTGCTTGCTGTACAGAGTATGGTAATATTCGGAGGACAAGTAATCGCCGGTGGCGTACTATCGTCAACGAAAATGGTTTGATTACAGGTGTTTGTATTACCACAAGCATCAGTGGCCAGCCATGTACGAGTGATGGTTCTTTCCTGTGGGCATAATCCTGCTACCGTGACATCACTGAAAGTAATCACTGGTGTACCACTACAGTTGTCAGATCCGGTTGCTGTTCCGGTATTAGCCGGTAACGTACTGGCTGTACACTGTATCGTGATATTATTCGGGCAAGAAATGGATGGTATAATATTATCGATGACAGTAAAAGTCTGTACGCAAGTTTGAGTATTGCCTGCATTATCGGTAGTCAGGTACGTCCTGGTAATCACCAGTGGGCTTGCTGCACAACCCGTACCTCCATTATTTGTATCCGAAGAAGTAGTGGTAAAACTATCGCAGAATTGGGTGACAATAACCACAGCCGGATTAGCAGCGGGAACAAGGTTTGCGCAACTAAAAGTGCCTCCATTGGATGGTGGACATGTTACCACAAGCGCGCAACAACCCTGTACTGTAACAGTGTCAAATGCCATACATCCATTTGCATCGGTCACGATAACTGTATATGTTCCGGGCGGAACATTCGTTAGATCTTGTGTCGTGGCTCCATTGGACCACATATACATATAGGGTGGTGTTCCTCCACTGACTGTCAGATCTACATTAGCATTTTGTTGATTTGAACCCAAACAGGTAAAGCTGATGGTTGTAGTCGGAGCCTGGTTAACTATTAAAAGTTGAGAATCAATTGCAGTGCAATTGCTGATGGGGTCTGTAATCGTTACATGATACAAGCCGGGTGTAGAAATAAAACCCGTAGTAGGTGTAGTAGCGGTAAATCCTCCTGGTCCGGTCCATGAATACGTGTAACTGATGGTATCCGGAAAAACATCCGCAGTGAAAACTGTATTTGTTCCGGCGCAAATGGCGCTATCCCCGGTTATATTAACCTGGATAAAAGGAAGGAAAATATTATCGACAACTTTTGTTGAGGCAAACCACCAGGTGTTGAGTGTATTATTATCTCCATATCCATAAGGTGTACCCACGCAAGAACCTGTTGGTGGATCTCCAATCTGGAAATTATCCCATGAACGGCAACCGTTTACACTGCATACACAACCGTTGAATTGTGTTTTGGGCTGACCTGTTCCGGGATCACCTTCATCAATAGTTACCGTAGTGATATCATCAGTGATCTTGGTGTCATCCCAATACAAAAGATTTGTTGCTATGCCAGAGCATATTGGGCGGATAGTCTGAACGCAGAAACCAAACTTCAAAAATTCCACATCAAAAGCAGCATAATGCTGAACCCCTTGTGAATATCGAATGACCAATGGGATCGATTCGCCAAAATCAATTTGAGTTCCATCGCCTTTCAATCCGTTCCACGGAACGCAAACCGTATCGGGAGTATCAAAAAACATAGCCAGGATGACATCCTCTGTACTGTCATCAAATATTCCATTATTATTAAAATCAAGTATCACCTCTACCTGTCCAGGTTTAGTGACCCCTACTTTTATACAAAAACTATCGGCTGTAATACAGTCGACGCCCAACAAGGAAACATCCCCGCATTGTGATAGTGAAGACGGAAATTCCGTGTTGTCCGGATCATTGAGAAAGACCAGGTGAACAGCTGCTGAGTCGGTTGCATTGGACCCTTTCACAGAACGACGATCTTCCATAACATTTCCTGTTGTACCAGGTCCCCTGTCACCAAAGGCAACTGTAAAGGATAAGCCCTGGAAACCAGAACCATTGAAATCGATTTTAGAAACGAATCCGTCTGTGGTGTAGGAATAAAATACGCCGTTGAATGGTCTATCAAACTGGCATTCCGGTGGTGTATTGGCCATGATCGGGGGCGTACGAATTGCCCAGTTTTTAGAATATACTCTTCCGGTTTGTGGAACTCCGCCGCTTCGCACAGTGAAGTCATACCAGAGGAGGTTAACGATATTGAATGGTGCTCCATCATCAAACTGGATGGTATAGTCCCCATTCATGGTTGGTTTAAAACGAGAATATGGATAAAGACCAGTATTGGTGCTATATCCACCTGCACCATTGACATCCGGGCCATTGAAGGCTAGTGCCCAGGTTCCAGCGTTATTATTGGCAAGACCAATAGTGAATGGTCCAAAGGCTACAGCTCCGGTTGGATCCAGGATCCTAAAACCATAACTGGAGTTTTGGTTACCAAAGTCATCAGCCTCCGCTGACAAACCAATATAAAGGGAGTCAGTGCTGAAGTTTTTGATCCTTACTTTCAATGCTGAGGTGGTACCAAAGCTGGCATAAGAAGCAAAATTGCCAAAGCCCATGGCATTGGTGTGAAGCATTGCAGAATCGGATGCCGTGGGGGACAACTGATGCGTTCCTTCTGCGATCAACTTTCCGGTTGAGAGGAAAGAGAGCAGAAGAAGACATAAGATGATGTTCAGTCGGTTCTTTAAGTTCATGATTGGTAAAAACTTTAAAAATGGGTTCTGTATTGAAAATCAATACGTTAGGTTCTCAATTACCATTCTCAGGAGGGATGTCATAAGTAAAAGGATTGTCCAAAAGGGAAAAATGCCTATTACCTGCAGGGGTTGAGGCAAATACTATACCAGAAAACAGGTTTTGGAAGAGGCACCCGGACATGTAAAGTCCATAGGCGATCTATACTATTCAAAATCAGAATAGTAGATAACAAATAAGAAAAATGTTAAATATTTGGCTAACGGACGAGGGTGATGTCCCCTTTCCTGTTTACGAGTTGACCATTGATCAATTCAACCTGGGCGATATAAGCAAAGACGGCTGGATTCATGGGTTTACCCTTAAAGCTCCCATCCCATCCTTTTAATGGATCGTTCGGCAGGAAATCATTTCCCTTAAAGACCATATTACCCCAACGGTCAAAGATTTCGAGGTAGACTATCCTCTTCACACGGTCGTCCGTAAAGACAGTGACGTGGTCATTGATACCGTCATCATTAGGCGAGAATACATTGGGTATATAAATATCGGCATCAATGTTCACCCTGATGTTTAATTCATCCTGATCAAGACAACCCCCTGCATACACAGTAGCGGTGATCGTCTCATTATCAACCAGTGCATAATAGGTTGGATTGATGCAATGGGTACAAGAGAGATGATCTCCAAGTGCCCAAACCAATGAATCGATTTGCGACCATGGCAGGTTGACCAATGGATTGAGAATGACGCTATCCCCAAGTTCAAGCATGAGATCCGGGCCTATGTCGATTGTCAGTATTTGACCTTCAGGAATTTCAAATGATTCTTCATACGTACAACCATTGACATCAGTCACGAGTACAGAATAGGTACCTGCTGTAAGATCAAGGAAGTCTGGAGAATTTTGAGGAGTACCACCATCTAATGAATAGGTGTACACAGGTGTGCCTCCAACAATTTGTGTTACGGATAGACTACCGGACATATCTCCTGCACAAAGCGGAATCTGTATGCTGGCGATCATATCTGTAGGGGGTACCGGCAATGCAAGTGCAGCAGTGTCTTTGGCTTCGCAACCATTTTGTTGATTCAGTACATTCAGAATGTAAGAGCCCGGTAATGTCGTTTGAACAGAAGTAGCCGTGGATCCGGTAACACCAGGTCCAGTCCATTCATATTGATATTGCGGACCGGTTGAAGAACTTCCAATATTTAATAATGCTGTGCTGTCCAGACAGGTGATGCCTTCAACAATATTTATATCTGCGATAGGCAACACGGAATTATCCGTTACCACTACGGTGTCCATATTCCTACAACCGAGTGTGTCATCCATGGCGGAGAAAACATACGTTCCCGGCAACCCTACAGTCACTGCGAGCAATGCGGAATCTGTTAAAATGCCACCAATAGGACCAAACCAAGTGTGTGTTATATTATCATTGATATTGGTGACGCCTACAAGGATAACTGTTTGGTTATTGCAATCGAGTTGCTTATCCGGACCAGCGTTAACCTGGGGATATTGTGTCAGGTCTTCGATATTAATTGAAGTAGAATCAGCACAACCAGTGACTGTATCCTGTACGATGAAGGTAAATTGACCTGCCTGGGTCACAATGAAATTAGCCGAAGAAGAAACTAAATTTCCATTTGCATCAAACCATAAATACTTGATGGCAGGGCCTGTCGTTGACCCAATTGTAGCCAGGTTAATGGTATCAATGAAACAGGTTATTTTATCCGGACCCTGGATGAGTGCCACCACCTGGTATGAAGCATCGCTAATGATTACTGAGTCTGGCAGTGAGGTACATCCTGTTACCTGGTCTGTCACGATTAAATAGTAAACTCCTTCCACTGTAATCAGCGGATTTTGATCATGTTCATTGCCGGCGTTAATACCAGGACCAGACCATTGATAGGTAATATTCGGACCTGATGGACTTCCCTGTAAGATTATTGTATCCACGATACAAGTGAAGGTATCAGGGGGCCCAGCATCCGCCATTATATTTTGCGGATCGGTTGTTACTATGACAGTATCGGTAGCCTGGCAATTCTGAGGCGATGTCACCACAAGCACATAGGTGCCGGGAACATTGACAGTTGGTGTTAATTGATTTTGATTACCTGCATTTATTCCAGGGCCTGTCCATAATGGAGTACCACCAGTAACCGATCCATTTAATGTTACAGATTGATTTGCGCAGTTCAATATCATATCTGCTCCGGCTCCAGCAATCGGTAATGGACTGGACAGTAGGTTTAGTGTAAGTATCGTATCACATCCGCCTGGTCCCAACAGGGTATCCAAAACATAGAAACCAGTTGTGCTGAAATTCATTCCATTATAAACGAACTGTTGGCCTGCACAGATGGAAGCATTGAGGGTGTCCAGGTTGTAATTGGAAACAAAAAGGTGAAGAGTTCGTATGGAATCACACTCACCAAAAATGGCTTGTAGAGTGTCAACCAAATAAATACCTGGTAAATTAAAGTTAAATCCACCGACGGTAATATTACCCCCTGTGCAGATGGTCGCAAAAGTATCTTTGACTGAAAGAGGATCAACAGCCAATTGCAAACGCCGAATAGTATCGCAACCGAAGGACGATGAAATGGTATCGATCAGGTAATTCCCTGGAGTTGAAAAATTCAATCCATTGATCGAATAAATTTTATCGGCACAAATACTGGCCTGGATAGTTTTTTGCTCTAAAGGCAAAAAGGACAAATTCAGGTGAATGAGACTATCACAACCATTGACTGCACCATTCGGGAGCAGAATGTCATGAAGCCCTGGCGTAAAGAAAGTATCATTTGCAATAAAGATTGAATCACCGATACATATAGAAGAGGATACATTACTGGTTTGAGCACCTGTTTGTCCAATAGTAACATCTTGTGAATCTTCACATCCATTGGAACTGTGTACAACAACAGTGTAAGTCCCGGACCCAAGTCCTGTAAATGTGAAATTAGATACGAACGGAGGTCCACCTGTAATCGAATATGTTAATGGTGGCACACCGCCAATAGCAGTAATGGTAATTGTACCTGTGTTCTGACCGCATTGCGTATCCATATGGCCCACATTGGTAATCGTAGGTGCCGGTGTTGATGGAACAACTGCGGTATCTGTTGCTTTACATCCAAACTCATCTGTCACAGTTACGGTGTAGGAACCAGGAGCAACTGGTGTGAATATAGGACTGGATTGTGGTGGGAAACCTATCATAGAATACATCAAAGGAGGATCTCCTCCAGAAGCTTCCACTTCAATGGTGCCATTGTTTAATCCACAACCTGGTGGTGTAATAATTACATTATCAATTTGAGGACCATCAATTTCATAAACAAAAATGGTTGCTTCAACAATACATCCATTTCCGTCTTTAACCGCTACATCATAAAAATCAGTTAGTTTATTAAAGTAATCAGAAATGGGTGAATAAGGGCCGGCAGGACCAGTTACAGAATAAGTGATTGGACCAACACCCTGACCATCCAATATGAAACCACCATTGGCCAAACCGCAATGCGAAGGAATTACCGTATAGAATAATTCGGGGCCAGTGGAAGGATCAATGGTTACCTGATCTAACGCCTGGCATCCATTAGCATCTTCAACAATAATATCATAGGTCCCCGGAGGTAAATCCAAAATATCTGTTTCATCACCATATGAATCTCCATTGAGGAAAATTTCAAGTGGCTGTGTACCGCCTGTTATAGTCAGATGAATTTCACCATTATCAAGTCCACATTTTGTGTCTTTTACCGTGATATTGGGGATCTGAGGACCATTAACAGAAGTAATGATAGCCTGACCTGTGGCTTGACATCCATTTGCATCTTTAACAACAACCGGATAATTTCCTGCACCCAGGTTGTTGAATACATTCGAAGATTGGAAAGGAGGTCCACCGGTTATAGAATACATCAAAGGAGGTACGCCACCACTAGCCGTAATGGTAATAGTACCCGTATTAGTTGTACAGGATGTTTGCGTAGTAGCAATGTTGGTGATCGAGGGTGCGCCATTTTCCTGAACATTTTCTACTCCTGTGACCTCGCAGCCTGTTGCATCTTGCACGACAATATTATAAGCACCTGCTGAAACACCATTGAATACATTTGATGATTGGAAATTTGCACCACCATCAATAGAATACATTAATGGAGGTTGTCCTCCGGTAGCTAGAATTGTGATGGAACCATCTGCTTGCCCACAAGAAGCGTTTACAGAATTTATATTTTGAATGATAGGAGCATTTGCCGCAGTAACGGTAACCACTAATGTATCTGTACATCCCACCGCATCAACAAGAAGCATTGTATAGTTGCCTGCAGATAGACCATTGAATACCCCAGAGAAGACATAAGGCGGTGTATTGATGGCATACATATAAGGCCCAACACCATTGGATCCAAAGACTTCAATTTCGCCATTGGCTACACCGCAGGTTGCATCAATTACATGAACGGTATCTAATACCGGACTTGGTCCTACATCAATTGTAAAATCTCCCGTCACTACGCATCCTGAAAGATCACGTACACAAACTGTGTAATTTCCTGATGCCAGGTCGGTGAAAACATTTCCAGATTGGTAAGTAGTACAATCCAATGAATATTCATATGGTGTAATTCCACCGCTGGCCAGTACTGTCGCTGATCCATTATCTATTCCCGAACAAGCTGCATCTGTGGTTAAAATATCATCAATCACTACTGTACAAGGCACATTGCTCATTATGGTAAACTGACAGGTTGTACTACAACCTGTTGCATCCACTACTGTAACAGTATACACGCCACCAGATAATCCAATGATTACAAATGTTTGATCTGAAGTAAGTGTGATGGATCCTGAAACAGGGCCAGACCAGGAAACATTGTAATCCGGCAGTCCTCCTGAAATAGTTACACTTGCCTCTCCATCATTTGCACCTGGAGCAGATTCATCCTGTGTGGCCATACAGGAGATATCAAGTTGATAAACTGTGATGTCGATGGTGTCTGCAGAAGAGCAAGATCCACCTGTCACCGTATAAATCACCTGGTGAACACCTACTCCTTGTGTAGCAGGATCAAATTGATTGCTGCTCACTGATCCGGACCATACTCCACCAGCGGGTGTTGCATTCAATGTAATCGGAGATGCATCTGTACACAATGGTCCTGCAGGTGTAATCTGAGCAGGAACATTTGGTGCAAAGTTTAAAGTGACATCTAATATCGTATCGCATGCTGCACCGATGCCAGGTAGTTGTTCAGTACCGTTTGGATTTGCTTCATTGTACAAGGTGCCGTTGATAATGGTGTCAAAACCATCGCCTTGACAGCCATTATAAACATAAGCATCCATGATTAAAGGATTGTCTGTTATAGTAATGGTGTATGCGGTATCACAACCTCCCGTTGTGCTTGGAATGGTATCAAAATAAGTGCCTCCCGTTGAGTATATCTCTCCGAAAATGGTAATGTCTTCATTCTCGCATTTGCTTGCACTGAATGTTGCCGGTATAAGATTGGATTGTTGGACTACAATAGTCAAAATTGAATCGCATCCTCCGGTGCCACTTGATACTGTATCCATAAAGGTCCCGGGAGTATCATACAATACACCATGAATGATGATGGTTTCATTTGGACACAAGGACACATTATAGTTACCCGTGTTAAATGGTAATTCATTAATCGTAACGGTCAGGATAGTATCACATTGTCCACCTATTCCCGGCAAGGTATCCGTATAGGTTCCTGCAGTTGAATAAACAGTTCCATGGATAGTAATCGATTCACCAGGACAGAGGTCTTCAGTAGTGATTTCAGTATTATACGGTAATCCGTTGATGGTAATAGTTAATATAGTATCACAATCCCCTCCTACTCCCGGAATAGTATCGGTATATGATCCAGGGATAGAATAATCTACTCCATTGATGATGGCGGTATCGCCCGGACAAAGGTCAGCTGTAATTGGTGTAGTGACTAACGATGAATTAATCGTTATTGTCTGTGTGAGCGTAGCCACATTACCACAATTATCAGTCACAGTCCATGTACGAATGATCGTCAAAGGATTTCCACTTGGTCCAACCTGAACGCCTGATACTGTACCCCCAGGACTACAGTTGTCAGTATAATCAAGATCGTCCATTGGTGGCACCTGTCCGAGACAATTGATAGTGATATCAACTGGAAGCGGAGGTGTGAATGTTGGAGGCGTCATATCAAACGTCCTCGTTATAGTTTGTTGTAATGTGATACTGTTATTGCAAGCATCGGTCACACTATAGGTGCGAATCGTTGTTTCTGTACATCCCACCAGGTTGGTTACATCACTGACAAAAGCAACTACCGGTGTACTACAATTATCTGCTTCATCGGTGATCAATAAAGGATCAGGTGCTGGGACTGGTCCGTTACATGCAGGGACATTGATCGGCGGAGGTGCTGTTGCTGTTGGAGGTGTTGTATCGTTGATGGTGATATTTTGCGTAACGGTAGATGCATTACCGCATGCATCCGTTGTGGTCCATGTACGAACAATCGTTGCAGGACATGATCCAGTAATATTAGAATCAGTTCCAGAAACTGTTCCACCCGCGCTACATGAGTTCGTGTATGAAAGCGAAATCATCGCAGGTATATCCACAACACAAGCTACAGTGACATCAGCAGGTGGTGCCGCAAATACAGGTCCCGTATCGCCTGTGATCGTATACGTATAAACCCACTGTGCGTTTGAACCGGTACAATCTGCATAGGTCCATGTATAAGTCTTTGTTCCGGAGCATGCTGGATCAGGGCTGATCACCGGCCCGGTAACAGTCATTGGATCTCCGCAAGAATTATTTCCCGTTGGAGGTATCGGCGTAACCTGTGCATCAACACTACAAGCCACTGTTGAACCACCGTTAGCAGGAAGTGTAAATGTTGGTGCAGAAATCGTGTATGTATACACCCAATCGAAAGCAGCTCCAGTACAATCTGTATAGGTCCATGTGTATGTCTTCGTTCCAGAGCAAGAAGGATCAGTGCTGATGACTGGTCCGGTTGGTGTTATAAGATTACCGCACGAATCATTTATGGTTGGTGGTGTAGGTGTAGTTTGAGCATCACTTATACATGGTACCGTTGAACTTCCGTCAGCTGGTAAGTTCAGTGCAGGTGGTGCTACTGTATACGTATACACCCAATCGAAAGGTGTACCTGCACAATCCAGGTATGTCCACGTATAGGTCTTTGTTCCTGAACAAACAGGATCAGGTCCAACCACTGGTCCTGTTGGTGTAACTGGATTACCGCAAGAATCATTTACGTTTGGTGGTGTTGGAACAACCTGTGCATCACTTACACATCCGACATTTGAGCCATCATCCGGTGGAAGAGCGAGTGTTGAAGCAGTTATGGTGTAAGTATATACCCATTGTGCATTTGATCCGGTACAATCTGTATAGGTCCAGGTGTATGTCTTTGTTCCTGTACAACTAGGATCAGGACCTGCTACTGGTGCAGAAACTGTCAATGGTGTGCCGCAGGAATTATTTACAACTGGTGGTGTTGGCACTACTTGAGCATCACTGACACATGAAACGGTGGAACCGCCATCAGCTGGCAATGAAAATGTTGGAGCTGTAATGGTGTAAGTGAAGACCCATGTACTTGTGTTTCCTGAACAATCTGTATAAGTAAATGTGTATGTCTTCGTTCCAGAACAAACCGGATCTGCACTCACTACCGGTGCAGAAACCGTCAATGGAGTTCCGCAGGAATTATTTGCTGTAGGTGGAGTTGGTACTACTTGTGCATCACTTATACAGGCAACAGTTGCTGTACCATCAGCAGGCAATGTAAATGATGATGGTGAAATCGTATAGGTATAAACCCAATCAGATGCGGCGCCGCTACAATCCACATATGTCCATGTATAGGTTTTATCCCCAGAGCATACAGGGTCAGGTCCAATGACGGGTCCTGTTGGTATGACAGGATTTCCACAGCCATCCGTGACAGCGGGAGGAGTGGGCACTACCTGTGCATCACTGACACAACTTACAACAGATCCACCATCAGGAGGTAAAGTAAAAGGACTGCCGTTGATGGTATAGGTATATACCCAGTCGTTTGCCATTCCACTGCAATCCGTATATGTCCATGTGTAAGTTTTCTGTCCTGAACATCCCGGGTCAGGCCCAATAACCGGCCCGGTTGGTGTGACAGGATCTCCACATGAATCATCGACTACAGGAGGAACAGGAACCACTTGCGCGTCACTTACACAATTTACTGTTGATCCTCCAGGAGCAGGTAAGAGGACGGTTGGTGTGTTAATTGTATAATTATAAATCCACTGACCGGTTGTGCCCGTACAATTGGTGTATGTCCAGGTATAGGTCTTTGTGCCACCGCAAACCGGATCAGCTCCGATGACCGGTCCCGTAATAGTTAAAGGTGCACCGCAGGAATTATTAACGGTTGGAGGTACGGGTATTACCTGTGCATCACTGATACAGGCAACAACTGAACCACCATTTGCAGGAAGTGTAAATGTTGGTGGGGAGATTGTATACGTATACACCCATTGACCAGTAGCACCTGTACAATCCGTATAGGTCCATGTATAAGTCTTTGTTCCGGAACAAACAGGGTCTGCACCTATTACAGGTCCTGTGATTGTCAATGGAGAACCACAAGAATTATTAGCTGTCGGTGGTGTTGGTATAACTTGTGCATCACCGATACAGGCTACAATCGAACCTCCATCTGCAGGAAGAGTGAAGGCAGGTGGTGAAATGGTATATGTATATACCCAATCACCTGTATTACCTGTGCAATCAGTAAATGTCCAGGTGTAGGTCTTTGTTCCTGAACATACCGGATCAGGTCCGACTATTGGTCCTGTTATAGATAATGGATCGCCGCAGGAATTATTAACAGTGGGAGGTGTGGGGACAACTTGTGCATCACTGATACAGTTTACAGTCGATCCTGCTCCTGCAGGTATGCCAGAACTTGGAGGCGTTACCGTGTATGTATATACCCATTGTGCATTTGAACCTGTACAATCTGTGTAGGTCCAGGTATAAGTTTTTGTTCCGGAACAAACAGGATCAGGACCGGCTACGGGTCCCGTTACTGCGAGAGGTGTTCCACAGGAGTTATTTACCGTTGGTGGTGTTGGAACAATTTGCGCATCATCTACACAAGCAACAGTCGATCCTCCATCTGCAGGAAGCGTAAATGTTGGGACTGATATTGTATAGGTGTACACCCATTGCGAAGCCGCACCAGAACAATCGGTATAGGTCCAGGTATATGTTTTTGTTCCTGAACAAACAGGATCAGGACCGATGACCGGACCTGTTGGAGTGACAGGAGTTCCGCATGAATCATCTGCAGAAGGTGGGGTTGGTACAGTTTGCGCATCGCTGATGCAAGCCACTGTTGAACCACCTGGTGCAGGCAATGAGAATGTTGGAGCGTTGATAGTATATGTATACACCCATGGAGTCATGGTACCATTGCAATCCGTGTAAGTCCATGTATACGTTTTTGTACCAGTGCAAACCGGGTCGGGTCCAACAATTGGACCTGTTGGTGTAACCGGATCACCGCATGAATTATTGACAACTGGAGGTGTGGGTGTTACCTGAGCATCTACTATACAAGGAACAGTTGAACCACCTGGAGCAGGAACTACAAATGTTGGAGCATTGATTGTATATGTATATACCCATTGTGAATTCGAACCTGTACAATCCGTGTAGGTCCAGGTATATGTTTTTGTTCCTGAACAAACAGGATCAGGACCGATGACCGGACCTGTTGGAGTGATAGGAGTTCCGCATGAATTATTTACAGCAGGGGGAACCGGTACAACTTGTGCATTAGCAATACAAGGAACTGTTGATCCTCCATTGGCAGGTAATGTAAATGATGGAACTGAAATGGTATAGGTGTATACCCATTGTCCTGTTGAGCCTGTACAATCGGTGTACGTCCATGTATATGTTTTCGTACCTGAACAAACAGGATCCGGACCAATGACAGGGCCAGATAATGTTAATGGTGCACCACAAGAATTATTTACAGTAGGCGGTGTTGGTACCACTTGCGCATCACTAATACATGCAACTGTTGATCCTCCAGCAGCAGGCATTGTAAATGTTGGAGGTGTGATGGTGTAAGTATAAACCCATTGTGAATTTGAACCTGTACAATCTGTGTACGTCCAGGTATAAGTCTTCGTTCCTGAACATACTGGATCAGGACCCACTACAGGGCCGGTTGGTGTAATGGTGCCACCGCATGAATTGGTGACAACAGGTGGAACAGGAACTGTTTGTGCATTGACAATACAAGCAACTGTAGAGCCACCATTTGCAGGTAATGTAAATGATGGAGGACTAATAGTGTAAGTGTAAACCCAAGATGAGGATGAACCAGTACAATCTGTAAATGTCCAGGTGTACGTTTTTGTTCCTGAGCAAACTGGATCAGGACTAATGACTGGTCCGGTTACACTCACTGCAGTACCGCAAGAATTATTGACTATTGGTGGAGTGGGCACTACCTGCGCATCACTGATACAAGCTACTGTTGAACCACCTGGTACAGGTAAACTAAATGTTGGTGGTGATATGGTGTATGTATAAACCCATTGCGAATTTGAACCTGTACAATCCGTAAATGTCCAGGTGTAAGTCTTGGTGCCAGAGCAAACGGGATCAGGTCCTACTACAGGGCCTGTAACAGATAGTGGCGTACCACAAGAGTTATTTACTGTAGGTGGTGTGGGTACCACTTGTGCATCACTGATACAAGCTACCGTTGAGCCACCAGCCGCAGGAAGTGTAAATGTTGGAGGTGTGATGGTATAAGTATACACCCACTGTGATGCTACACCCGAACAATCAGTATAGGTCCAGGTATAAGTCTTCGTACCTGAGCAAACAGGATCAGGTCCTACAACAGGTCCAGTTGGAACAATCGGATTTCCGCAGGAATTATTTACACTAGGTGGTGTTGGAACTGTTTGTGCATCCACAATACAAGCCACTGTTGAACTACCTGGTGCAGGAAGAGTGAAGGTTGGTGCACTGATCGTATAGGTATAAACCCAAGCAGAATTATTTCCTAAACAATCTGTGTACGTCCATGTGTATGTCTTTGTTCCTGAACAAACAGGATCAGGACCAACAACTGGTCCAGTAGGAGTTACAGTATTGCCACAATTGTCAACTACTACAGGTGGAGTTGGAACAACTTGTGCATTTACTATACAAGGCACAGTTGAACCTCCATTTGCAGGCAGTGTAAATGTTGTTGGATTTACAGTGTATGTGTAAACCCATGGCAATGCTGTTCCTGTACAATCGGTGTATGTCCAGGTATATGTTTTTGTTCCTCCGCAAACCGGATCAGGGCCAATGACAGGGCCTGTTGGAATAATCGGAGTTCCGCATGAATTATTAACTGTTGGTGGAACCGGTACTACTTGTGCATTGGCAATACATGGAACAGTGGAACTTCCACCTGCAGGTACAGTGAATGTTGGTGGACTAATTGTATAAGTGTATACATACTGAACAGTTGATCCTGTACAATCGGTATAGGTCCATGTATATGTCTTTGTACCAGAACAAACAGGATCCGGACTTACTACGGGACCTGTAATTGAAAGTGGATCACCACATGAATTATTTATTGATGGTGGTGTCGGTACAACCTGCGCATTAGATATACATGCTACGGTTGAACTTCCGGGAGCGGGAGCAGTTGCTGTTGGTGGAGTAATGGTGTAGGTATATACCCATTGTGCATTTGAACCCGTACAATCCGTGTACGTCCATGTATAAGTTTTTGTTCCGGAGCAAGATGGATCAGGGCCAATAACTGGACCGGTAGGTGTAATTGTTGCACCACAAGAGTTTGTAACAACAGGAGGTGTTGGTGTTGTCTGTGCATTACTAATACATGCAACTGTTGAACTGCCGGGTGCAGGAAGCGTAAATGTTGGTGGTGATATAGTATACGTATAAACCCATTGTGCATTCGTTCCTGTACAATCTGTGAATGTCCAGGTGTATGTCTTTGTTCCTGAACAAACAGGATCAGGTCCTACTACTGGTCCAGTAACTGACATGGGAGTACCACATGAGTTATTGACAGAAGGTGGAGTTGGAACAACTTGCGCATTGACTATGCATGCAACTGTCGATCCACCAGGAGCAGGAAGTGTAAAGGATGGCGGTGATATAGTGTATGTATACACCCATTGCGAAGCTGCGCCTGAACAATCGGTGTATGTCCATGTATAGGTCTTTGTTCCTGAACACACGGGATCGGGTCCAACGACTGGGCCTGTTGGAACAATCGGATTGCCACAGGAATCATTTACGTTTGGTGGTGTTGGAACAACTTGTGCATCACTGACACAAGCAACAGTTGAGCTGCCCGGTGCAGGAAGGGTGAAAGTTGGTGCACTGATCGTATACGTATATACCCAAGGAGAATTATTTCCTAAACAATCTGTGTACGTCCATGTGTATGTCTTTGTTCCTGAACAAACAGGATCTGGACCGACAACAGGGCCAGTTGGTGTTACAGTATTTCCACAATTATCAACTACAGCAGGTGGAGTTGGAACGACCTGTGCATCGACAATACAAGGCACTGTCGAACCTCCATTTGCAGGCAGTGTAAATGTTGTTGGATTTACAGTGTATGTGTAAACCCATGGCAAGGCTGTTCCTGTACAATCGGTGTAGGTCCAGGTATATGTTTTTGTACCTCCGCAAACCGGATCAGGACTGATGACAGGACCTGTTGGTGTAATTGGAGCACCACAAGAATTATTAACGGTTGGTGGAACCGGCACTACTTGTGCATCAGCTATACATGGAACTGTTGAACTTCCTCCAGCAGGTACTGTAAATGTCGGCGGTGTGATTGTGTAAGTAAATACATAATCTACTGTTGAACCTGTACAATCCGTATAGGTCCATGTATACGTTTTTGTTCCGGAGCAAACAGGATCTGCACTAATAACCGGTCCAGTTATAGTAGCCGGTGCACCGCAAGAGTTATTTACAGTTGGAGGTGTTGGTACAGTTTGCGCATCACTGATACATGCCACTGTCGATCCGCCTGCCGCAGGAGCAGAAATGGTGGGTGGAGTTATAGTATAAGTATATACCCATTGTGATGCATTTCCTGCACAATCTGTATAGGTCCAGGTATAGGTCTTTGTTCCTGAACATACCGGATCAGGACCAACGACAGGTCCTGTTGGTGTTACCGGATTTCCACAGGAATCATTTACGTTTGGAGGTGTTGGTACAGTCTGAGCATCACTAATGCATGCAACTGTACTTCCTCCTGGGGCCGGGACATTTGAAGTAGGAGGATTAATGGTATAGGTAAATACATATTGTACTGTGGAACCGGTACAATCGGTATATGTCCATGTATATGTTTTTGTTCCTGAACAAACAGGATCGGGTCCAACAACAGGACCTGTAATACTTGCCGGTGTACCACAAGAATTGTTTACTGTTGGCGGAGTGGGTACAACTTGTGCATCGCTGATACAGGATACGGTTGCACTTCCTGGTGCAGGTGCAGAAAGTGTTGGAGGAGAAACAGTATATGTGTATACCCATTGCGAAGCTGCACCTGAGCAATCCGTGTATGTCCATGTATAAGTTTTGGTTCCTGAACAAACAGGATCAGGACCAACTACAGGGCCTGTTGGTACAATCGGATTTCCGCAAGAATCATTTACGTTTGGTGGTGTTGGTACCACTTGTGCATCACTTATGCAAGCTACAGTTGAACTACCGGGAGCAGGTAATGTAAATGTAGGAGCAGGTATGGTGTATGTATAAACCCATTGTGAAGTTGCACCTGAACAATCTGCATAGGTCCAGGTATAGGTTTTCGTGCCTGAACAAACTGGATCAGGTCCAACAACTGGACCTGTAGGCGTTATAGTATTGCCGCAATTATCAACTACAGCAGGAGGTGTCGGAACAACTTGTGCATCAACAATACATGGAACGGTTGAACCTCCAGCAGCAGGAAGTGTAAAGGTTGGCTGATTGATCGTATAGGTGTAGACCCATGGTAAAGCAGTACCTGTACAATCAGTGTAGGTCCAGGTGTATGTCTTTGTTCCGCCACATGTTGGATCAGGACTAACCACAGGACCGGTTGGAGTAATTGGAGCTCCGCATGAATTGTTCACTGTTGGAGGAACAGGCACTACTTGTGCATCCGCTAAACATGGAACCGTAGAACTTCCACCAGCAGGTACCGTAAATGTTGGTGGGCTTATTGTGTAAGTAAATACATATTGCACGGTTGAACCTGTACAATCCGTATACGTCCAGGTGTAAGTTTTTGTTCCCGAGCAAACAGGATCAGCGCTAATAACCGGGCCAGTTATAGTAGCTGGTGCACCGCATGAGTTATTAACTGCGGGTGGCGTTGGAACTGTCTGAGCATCACTGATACATGCAACTGTTGCACTACCTGGTGCAGGAGCAGATATGGTCGGAGGTGTTATTGTATAGGTGTAAACCCATGGAGAAGCATTACCTGCACAATCAGTATACGTCCATGTGTAAGTCTTTGTTCCCGAACAAACCGGATCAGGTCCAACGACTGGGCCTGTTGGTGTGATCGGATTACCGCAGGAATCATTTACGTTTGGTGGTGTTGGTACTGTTTGTGCATTACTGATACAGGGTACTGTGCTTCCCCCACCCGCAGGCACTGTTGATGTAGGAGGATTGATCGTATAAGTGTATACATATTGTACTGTTGTACCAGTGCAATCAGTATATGTCCAAGTGTAAGTTTTTGTTCCTGAGCAAACAGGATCGGGACTTACCACTGGACCAGTGATAGTTGCTGGTGCGCCGCATGAGTTATTGACTACTGGTGGAGTTGGAACTACTTGTGCATTAATAATACAAGCCACTGTAGATCCTCCAGGTGCTGGTGCAGAAATGGTTGGAGGCGATATGGTGTACGTATATACCCATTGAGCAGCCGTGCCTGTGCAATCTGTGTAGGTCCATGTATAAGTCTTAGTCCCTGAGCATACTGGATCAGCACCTACTACAGGTCCTGTTGGTACAATCGGAGTTCCACATGAATTCGTGACGCTCGGCGGTGCAGGTACAACTTGTGCATCACTAATACAAGCTACTGTTGAACTACCTGCAGCAGGTAAAGTGAAAGTGGGCGGAGTAATCGTATACGTATAAATCCATTGTGCAGCACCACCTGAACAATCAGCATAGGTCCATGTGTATGTCTTTGTTCCTGAACAAACAGGATCTGGTCCAACAACTGGTCCTGTTGGCGTAATTGGATTTCCACAAGAATCATCAACTGATGGTGGTGTTGGAACAACTTGCGCATTGACTATGCAAGGCACTGTTGAACTACCGGGTGCCGGTAAAATAAATGTTGGTTGATTTACGGTGTAAGTATACACCCATGGCAATGCTGTACCAGTACAATCTGTGTAGGTCCATGTGTATGTCTTCGTTCCGCCACATGTTGGATCAGGTCCAACTACCGGACCTGTTGGAGTGATAGGTGCTCCGCATGAATTGTTCACCGTTGGTGGGACAGGAACAACTTGTGCATCTGCTAAACATGGAACGGTTGAACTTCCACCTGTTGGTACGGTAAATGTCGGTGGAGTTATTGTGTATGTAAATACATATTGAACTGTTGAGCCAGTGCAATCTGTATACGTCCAGGTGTATGTCTTTGTTCCTGAACAAACAGGATCTGGTCCGACAACTGGACCTGTGATTGTTGCAGGTGCACCGCAAGAGTTATTTACTGTTGGAGGTGCGGGAACTGTTTGCGCATTACTTATGCAAGCAACTGTCGAACTACCTGGTGCAGGAGCAGAAATGGTTGGAGGTGATATGGTATAAGTATATACCCAAGGTGATGCATTGCCAGCACAATCTGTATACGTCCAGGTGTATGTCTTTGTTCCTGAACAAACCGGATCAGGTCCAACGACTGGACCTGTTGGTGTGATTGGATTGCCGCAGGAATCATTTACGTTCGGCGGTGTAGGCACTGTTTGTGCATTACTGATACAAGCCACCGTACTTCCACCACCAGCAGGAACTGTTGATGTAGGCGGATTGATAGTATAGGTAAATACATATTGAACAGTTGTACCGGTGCAATCTGTGTAGGTCCAGGTATATGTTTTTGTTCCTGAACAAACCGGATCAGGTCCAACGACTGGACCAGTAATGGTTGCAGGTGTACCGCAAGAATTATTGACAACTGGTGGCGTTGGTACCGTTTGCGCATTACTCACACATGCGACAGTTGCGCTACCCGGTGCAGGTGCTGAAATAGTTGGAGGTGATATGGTGTATGTGTATACCCAAGGTGCTGAGTTACCTGTACAATCAGTGTATGTATACGTATATGTCTTTGTTCCGGAACAAACAGGATTTGGTCCAACAACAGGTCCTGTTATAGTCAATGGAGTTCCGCACGAATTATTGACTACCGGTGGTGTTGGCGGTGTTTGTGCATTACTGATGCAAGCTACTGTTGATCCACCCGCTGCAGGAGGAGTAAATGTTGGAGGAGAAATCGTGTAGGTATAAACCCAAGGCAAATTAGCCCCTGAGCAATCTGTGTATGTCCAGGTATAAGTCTTTGTTCCGGAACAAACAGGATCTGCTCCAACCACCGGTCCTGTAGGTGTAACTGGAGACCCGCATGAATTAGTGACAGTTGGAGGTGTAGGAACTGTCTGTGCATTTATAATACAAGCAACCGTTGAACTACCATTTGCGGGCAAAGTAAAAGTTGCAGGATTAATAGTGTAAGTATAGACCCATGGAAGTGCAGTGCCTGTACAATCCGTGTATGTCCATGTGTATGTCTTCGTGCCACCACAAGATGGATCAGGACTGATAACAGGGCCTGTAGGTGTAATCGTTGCTCCGCATGAATTAGTTACTGTTGGTGGAGTGGGTACTACTTGTGCATCTGATAAACATGGTGCGATTGATCCACCTGCTGCAGGAACAGTAAATGTGGGAGGAGAAATAGTGTATGTAAATACATATTGAACAGTTGAACCTGTGCAATCGGTATAGGTCCATGTATATGTTTTCGTTCCTGAACAAACCGGATCAGGTCCCACTACAGGACCCGTGATGGTTGCTGGAGCACCACAAGAATTGTTTAAACTTGGAGGTGTTGGAACAGTTTGAGCATTGCTAATGCATGCAACAGTTGCGCTTCCCGGAGCTGGTGCAGAAATGGTTGGAGGTGATATTGTGTATGTATAAACCCAAGGTGTTGCTGCACCTGAACAATCTGTATATGTCCATGTATAAGTTTTTGTTCCCGAGCAAACCGGATCAGCACTTACTACCGGGCCTGTAGGGGTGATTGGATTTCCACAGGAATCATTTACGTTAGGCGGTGTTGGTACTGTCTGTGCATTACTAATACAAGGTACTGTACTACCACCTGGTGCTGGTATGGTTGCAGTTGGTGCATTGATGGTATAAGTAAATACATATTGAACTGTTGTACCCGTACAATCCGTGTATGTCCATGTATATGTTTTTGTACCTGCACAAACCGGATCTGGTCCAACAACAGGACCTGTAATGCTTGCAGGAGTACCACAAGAATTATTGACGACCGGTGGTGTGGGAATTGTTTGTGCATTACTTACGCATGCAACAGTTGCGGCTCCTGGTGCAGGAGCTGAAATAGTTGGAGGTGATATTGTATACGTATACACCCAAGGACTTGAATTTCCAGTACAATCAGTGTATGTATACGTGTATGTTTTTGTGCCGGAGCAAGCAGGATTTGGTCCAACAACAGGTCCTGTTATAGTCAATGGTGTTCCACATGAATTATTGACAACAGGAGGTGTAGGTGGTGTTTGTGCATTACTTATGCAGGCGACGGTAGATCCACCTGCTGCAGGAGGAGTAAATGTTGGCGGTGAAATTGTGTATGTATAAACCCAAGGCAAATTAGCACCTGAACAATCGGTGTAGGTCCATGTATAGGTCTTTGTGCCGGAACAAACTGGATCTGCTCCAACCACCGGTCCTGTTGGTGTAACTGGAGAGCCGCATGAATTAGTGACCGTTGGTGGTGTGGGCACTGTCTGTGCATTAATAATACACGCCACCGTTGAACCACCATTGGCAGGCAATGTAAATGTTGAAGGATTAATAGTATATGTATAAACCCATGAAAGCGCAGTGCCTGTGCAATCTGTGTATGTCCAGGTATATGTTTTCGTACCACCGCAAGACGGATCAGGACTTATAACAGGACCTGTCGGCGTAATCGTCGCTCCGCAAGAATTAGTTACAGTTGGTGGAATAGGGACTACTTGTGCATCCGATAAACATGGTGCTACAGATCCTCCTGCTGCGGGAACAGTAAATGTTGGTGGACTAATTGTGTAAGTAAATACATACTGTACTGTTGAACCTGTACAATTGGTATAGGTCCAAGTATATGTCTTTGTTCCCGAACAAACCGGATCAGGTCCGACAACAGGACCCGTGATGGTTGCAGGAGTACCGCATGAATTGTTTACTGATGGTGGTGTGGGTACTGTTTGTGCATTACTTATACAGGCCACTGTTGTACTACCTGGTGCTGGTGCAGTAATGGTTGGAGGTGATATCGTATAAGTATAAACCCATGGCGTTGCTGCTCCTGAACAATCAGTATACGTCCATGTATATGTTTTCGTTCCGGAGCAAACTGGATCAGCACTCACTACCGGTCCTGTTGGAGTAATTGGATTGCCACACGAATCATTAACATTCGGAGGTGTCGGAACTGTTTGTGCATTACTGATACAAGGCACTGTACTTCCGCCAGGTGCTGGTATCGTTGCAGTCGGTGCATTGATAGTATAAGTAAATACGTATTGAACAGTTGAACCAGTACAATCCGTATAGGTCCACGTGTATGTCTTTACTCCTGAACAAACAGGATCAGGACTAATAACTGGTCCAGTTACTGTTGCCGGTGTTCCACAAGAGTTGTTGACTGCAGGTGGAACAGGAACTGTTTGTGCATTACTTATGCAAGCAACTGTTGCTGCGCCAGGTGCAGGTGCTGAAATAGTCGGAGGTGAAATAGTGTAAGTATATACCCAAGGTGCAGAGTTGCCTGTACAATCAGTGTAGGTATACGTGTATGTCTTTGCTCCCGAACAAACAGGATTTGCGCCAACTACAGGACCAGTTATTGTCAACGGTGTTCCGCATGAATTATTGACAACAGGAGGTGTTGGTGGAGTTTGTGCATTACTAATACAGGCAACTGTTGATCCGCCCGCCGCAGGAGGAGTAAATGTTGGAGGTGAAATCGTGTACGTATAAACCCAAGGCAAATTATTTCCGGAGCAATCTGTGTATGTCCAGGTATAGGTCTTAGTGCCAGAACAAACTGGATCAGGGCCTACCACAGGTCCTGTAGGGGTGACAGGAGAACCGCATGCATTAATTACTGTTGGTGGTGACGGGACTGTCTGTGCATTTACAATACATGCAACTGTCGATCCACCATTCGCAGGCAATGTGAAGGTTGATGGATTAATGGTGTAAGTATATACCCATGGCAATGCAGTGCCAGTGCAATCTGTGTATGTCCAGGTATATGTTTTCGTACCTCCACAAGATGGATCAGGACTAATAACAGGGCCCGTCGGTGTAATCGTTGCTCCGCAAGAATTCGTTACAGTTGGTGGTGTGGGAACTACTTGTGCATCTGATAAACATGGTGCTACAGATCCGCCTGCTGCCGGGACAGTAAATGTTGGAGGAGAAATAGTGTAGGTAAATACATACTGTACTGTTGAACCTGTGCAATTTGTATATGTCCATGTATATGTCTTTGTTCCAGAACAAACAGGATCAGGTCCAACGACTGGGCCTGTAATTGTTGCTGGTGTGCCGCAAGAGTTATTTACTGTTGGTGGTGTAGGAACTGTTTGTGCATTACTTATACATGCTACAGTGGCGCTACCGGGTGCTGGTGCGGTAATGGTTGGAGGTGAAATGGTGTATGTATAGACCCATGGTGTGGCTGTTCCGGCACAATTAGTATAAGTCCAGGTATATGTTTTTGTTCCTGAACAAGCAGGATCAGGTCCAACAACCGGGCCTGTTGGAATAATTGGATTTCCGCACGAATCATTTACGTTTGGCGGAGTGGGTACTGTCTGTGCATTGCTTATACAGGGTACTGTACTTCCACCAGCTGCTGGAACAGATGAAGTAGGAGCATTAATAGTGTAAGTGAATACGTATTGAACTGTTGAACCTGTGCAATCCGTATAGGTCCAAGTGTAGGTCTTTATTCCAGAGCAAACTGGATCAGGACTAATAACAGGTCCCGTTACAGTTGCCGGTGTTCCGCAAGAGTTGTTCACTGTTGGTGGAACAGGAACTGTTTGTGCATTACTGATGCAAGCCACAGTTGCCGCACCGGGTGCAGGTGCCGAAATAGTTGGAGGTGATATGGTGTATGTATATACCCAAGGCGCAGAGTTACCTGTACAATCAGTGTATGTATAGGTATATGTCTTTGTTCCTGAACAAACAGGATTTGCTCCTACTACAGGACCAGTTATTGTCAATGGTGTTCCGCATGAATTATTAACCGCTGGAGGTGTTGGTGGAGTTTGTGCATTGATAATACATGGCACGGTTGATCCACCAGCTGCAGGAGGAGTGAATGTTGGTGGTGAAATCGTGTACGTATAAACCCAAGGCAAATTATTTCCGGAGCAATCTGTGTATGTCCACGTATAAGTTTTTGTACCTGAGCAAACTGGATCAGCTCCAACCACCGGACCTGTCGGTGTAACTGTATTGCCACATGCATCAACTACTGTAGGTGGTGTTGGAACAACTTGCGCATTAACAATACAAGCCACAGTTGAACCACCGTTAGCTGGTAATGTAAATGTGGTCGGGAGAATTGTATACGTATACACCCACTGCTGAGCAATACCTGTGCAATCTGTATAGGTCCATGTATATGTTTTTGTACCACCACAAGTTGGACTTGGTCCAATGACTGGACCAGTAGGTGTAATAGTAGCGCCACAAGAATTTGTAACGGTTGGAGGCGTTGGTACAATTAACGCATTACTCAAACATGGAACAGTAGAACTACCCGCAGCTGGAACACTAAATGTTGGCGGACTGATGGTGTAAGTGTACACCCATGGAGCAGTTGTACCGGTACAATTTGTGTATGTCCAGGTATAAGTTTTTGTTCCGGAGCAAACTGGATCAGGACCTACCACCGGGCCTGTAATAGTCAGGGGGGTTCCGCATGAATTATTTACCGTTGGCGGAGTGGGAACTGTTTGCGCATTACTTATACAAGCAACCGTTGATGCACCATTAGCTGGCATTACTGCTGTAGGCGGACTGATGGTGTATGTGTAAACATATTGCACCGTAGAACCATTACAATTTGTATACGTCCACGTATAGGTTTTTGTTCCTGAACATGCAGGATCCGGACTGACTACGGGTCCAGTGACGGTGAGCGGATTGCCGCAAGAATTATTCACAACAGGTGGTGTCGGCACTACCTGTGCATTACTTATACACGGAACAGTTGAACCACCAGCTGCAGGCGCAGTAGCTGTTGGCGGACTGATGGTATAGGTATATACATATTGAACAGTATTGCCTGTACAATCCGTGTAGGTCCAAGTGTATGTTTTAGTACCTGAACAAACTGGATCTGCACTCACCACAGGGCCAGTCATTGTTGCAGGAGCTCCGCATGAATTATTTACTGTTGGTGGTGTTGGAACCACTTGTGCATTGACAACACAGGGGACAGTTGAACTTCCAGGTGCAGGTGCTGTAATTGTCGGTGGAGAAATCGTGTAGGTATATACCCAAGGACTCGAACTGCCGGTACAATCTGTATAGGTAAACGTATATGTTTTTGTTCCTGAACAAACAGGGTTTGCTCCAACAACCGGACCAGTAATCGTCAGTGGTGCTCCGCATGAATTAGTCGCTGCTGGTGGTGTTGGTACTGTCTGTGCATTTGAAATACATGCCACAGTGGATCCACCTGCTGCAGGAACTGTAAATGTTGGTGCACTGATGGTGTATGTGTATACCCAAGGGAGTGAAGATCCTGTGCAATCGGTGTAGGTCCATGTATAGGTCTTGGTTCCGGAACAAGCAGGATTTGCTCCGACAACAGGCCCTGTTGGTGTGATGGTCGCACCACAAGAATTTGTTACTGTGGGTGGTGTTGGTACTGTTTGTGCATTTACAATACATGGAACTGTTGATGATCCGCCAGCAGGAACAGTAAAGGTTGGCGGAGAGATGGTATACGTATATACCCATGGTAATGCAATACCTGTACAATCGGTATAAGTCCAGGTGTATGTTTTTGTGCCCGAACAAGAAGGATTTGCTCCAACAACAGGGCCTGTTGGTGTAATCGTAGCGCCACAGGAATTTGTTACTGTTGGTGGTGTAGGTACTGTTTGTGCATTTGCAATACACGGAACTGTTGAAGATCCACCTGCAGGCACAGTAAATGTTGGGGGACTAATGGTATAAGTGTACACATACTGTACTGTAGAGCCAGTACAATCTGCATATGTCCATGTATACGTTTTGGTTCCTGAACAAACAGGGTCAGGGCCAATAACTGGTCCTGTCACAGTAGCCGGAGTTCCACAAGAATTGTTCACGCTTGGTGGTGTAGGCACTGTTTGTGCATTACTTATGCAGGCTACAGTTGAGCTACCCGGAGCAGGTGCAGTAATAGTCGGTGGCGAGATAGTATATGTGTACACCCACTGCAGCGAACTGCCGGAACAATCTGTATACGTCCATGTATAAGTCTTTATACCTGAACAAACTGGATCTGCACTGACAACCGGACCGGTCGGTGTAATAGGAGCACCGCAGGAATTAACAACAGAAGGAGGTGTGGGAACTGTTTGTGCATTACTAATACAAGGAACCGTAGATCCACCATTAGCAGGCAATGTAAAAGTCGGTGGGCTTACTGTATACGTATACACATATTGTACTGTAGAGCCAGTGCAATCTGTATATGTCCATGTGTATGTTTTTGGTCCTGAACAAACAGGATTAGGTCCGACAACAGGACCGGTCATCGTAGCCGGTGTATTGCATGAGTTATTTACTGTTGGTGGAACAGGAACTGTTTGCGCATTGCTAATGCAAGGCACGGTTGATGCTCCAGGTGCAGGTGTAGCGATGGTAGGTGGTGAGATCGTATAGGTATAAACCCATTGTGCATTCGTACCTGTACAATCCGTGTACGTGTAGGTATATGTTTTTGTTCCTGAACAAACAGGATTTGCGCCAATGACAGGACCAGTGATAGTGACTGGTGTACCGCAACTATTATTCACCGTTGGAGGTGTTGGTGTTGTTGCATTGGCAATACACGCCACTGTTGATCCTCCTGCTGCAGGTGGAGTAAAAGTAGGAGGACTTATTGTGTAGGTATAGGTATAGGTCGCCATGATCCCGGTAGCAGGATCAGTATAGGTGTAGGTATAAACTTTAGTGCCAGAACATGCTGGATCAGGGCTGATAACAGGTCCTGTAATTGTCAGTGCGCCACCACAATTATTATTTACTGTTGGCGGAACACCTACAGGTACTGATTGTGCATTACTGATACAGGGGACAGTGGAAGCACCATTTGGAGGCATTGTAAAAAAGGGTGGTGTTACGGTAATAGTTGCTTGTGCTGTTGTTGTGCAACCATTAGCATCAGTAACTGTGACTGTATAAACTCCACCATTTAATCCGGAAAGATTTTGTGGATCATTATCAGGGCTTTCAGGTCCGTCATTGCTCCAGTCATAAGTGTAGCCTGCTGTTCCACCTGAAACAGTGAGAGTGATATCACCCATATTATTATTACAGGCTACTGTTTCACCAGTAGCGGAGGCAGATAATGCCGATGCAGGTTGCGTGACGGTAACCGATGTTGTGGCGGTACAACCATTTAAATCTTTTACAATGACAGAGTAAGTTCCTGCAGTGACGGATTGAGAAGCTGGATTATTTGTGCCTCCTATATTTGACCAGTCATAAGTATATCCCGGAGTTCCGCCGGATCCAGAGGCAGTGATCGTAGCTGAGCCTCCAAAACAAGCAACAGTTGCGGGTGTAATTGCTGCAACTACCTGGGTGGGTTGAGTAACGGTTACTGTAATTATTGTATCACATGTATACGACGGCGAATTAACGTCATCAGTGAAAGTAACTGTTACCATATAAGTTCCTGCACCTATATTGTAAAGATCTTCAGGATCATTATCCGGATTTTCAGGACCGTCATTACTCCAGTCATAGGTGAGGTATAAAGTAGATGGTTCAAACGTGAGATCGATACCATTAAAAGCACCAGTCAATCCTCCAAAGCAAGCTATAGGGTCAACATCAATAGTAACATCAGGAAGTCCACCAATAGGTACTGTAAAGGCAATCGTATCGGCACATCCATTATCATCTGTTGCTATTAAATAATAATTGCCAGCACCTAAGGGATAAATACCGGGGTTAGATCCGGTAGATCCATCTTCCACATAAACATCATCTCCTGGTGTACCTGCGTCGTCCCAATCCCAATGTGTATTTGTTCCACCGGAATAAGAAAGCAGTGCTACGACATTGGCTGTTGCTGCTCCACTACATGGAACAGCATCGATCAACATGTCATTGACATCTCCGTTGATAACTGGCGAACTCCAAACTGTAATGGTTGCAGTGACAGCACCACAAGGTGCAACGGTATAGGTAACTGTATGAGGTCCAGAGCCAGCTAACGCAGGATCAAATACTCCTGTAGATGTGAGATAAGAAGTGACTGTCCATGTTCCACCAGAGGGAGTTGCTGACAATTGTTGTGGTCCTGCTGAAGCACAAAAAGGACCTGCTGGTGTAATGACAGCTGGGCAGGAAATTGCTAATGCCAGGGAGGATGGTGGTGTGTATATCGTATTAAGACAAGGAGCATTTTGAGTGATCGCACCGGATACATAATAATTCATAGTACCGGAGGATGATCCGCAGATGCCTGCTGGTATGGTGTAATTAAGTGATGCAGTAGTAATAGGAATATCAGGGAAATTAATTCCGCTTAGTCCTGGATCAGAACAACTTGAGGAAGAAACAAACGATCCATTTACATTGACAATATTATTGATGCCACTATTTGCAGGAGCTGGAGGAATGCCCATTGAATACGTATTGCCTGAACTACAACCTGCAAGCGTATAACTTGGAGTGCCAGCTGCAGTATTAGAATATGCTGCTCCTGTGTTGGAAGTCCTATCACATGATCCTACTAATATATAGATAGGCATGCCAGTGTTGCAAAGATCTTGAAAATTATATGGAACTCCGGGTGCATTAGCATCTGCAAATGCAATAACAATTGCCCCCCCTGGAATATTTGTACCCGGACCGGCAGCAAAAATATTGCCCGAACAATTTGTGCCATTAGCTATAAGAGTAGCAACTGCAGCGTTCGCATTTGATAATGACCATTGACACCCTTGCGATAATCCAATACTATCATTTACGCCAACCCCACCTAAAGATGGATTTAGTTGAAAATTGCTCACATTAAATCCGCATCCCGAACCTAGGACCATAAATTCCCCTTGTTCATCATTTGGATAGGATCCACTACAAGTGGCGGGATTCATCATTACTGCCATTATAGTCGGGCAAGTTGTGCATCCGTAACTTATAGGAATGGTACCGATAAGGGAGCCACCACCACTAAAAGGATTATAGGAATTGCTGGTGCCCCAGTAGACATTGATATTATCCCCTGAGGGCAGATTGGTACCGGTAAATGAAAGAGTGATACTGGAACCCGGGCAATAAGGTCCAGCCGGTGAGACGGTAGGGTTGTTAAGAACCAGTTCGCCGCAAGTGATCAGGGCAACTAAAGGGAGTACTGGAATAATCGGATTTGTGTAATTGGGCGTAGCTGCGCTAAGCCACCTAACTGGTAGCAATACCACGAGGGAGAAAATCAGTACCCATGTCTTGTACATAAATCCTATAATAGGCTGATTTTCAATATTTTGGAGAGCCTTGCCCGGGAGTGTTCTCATCCTATTTCTACTGTCTCGCCGAGTTCACCGCGAAGATACCTCGTAAAGGGGTTTCTTTGAGCGTTTCCAGCGTTTTCCATTTAGATTTATCGGTTGTTTGACATTAGCTTAATTATCCATTTGCAAATCAAAAATTAAGCCGCATTCCATCCTATTTCTTTGGTTTTCCATCACTTATTTGCTCAAAAAGGAAAGAACCCGGTTAACCTGCCTCCATTAGGTAAATCAACCGGGCTCGCTCCTGTTGTTAATTCTGAATATGACAGGATCCTATGACATCCAATTCTGCTCCATCGACGTTATGAATCACATGCTCCGTGAGCGGTAATAATGGATTTCTATAGACGCATACATCCCAGATGGTCAGGTGTCCATAGTTTTCCACACCAGCTCCCGGCATTCCGATTATACCCGAGGTCACCTCAATATTCTTCCATTCCACATTCTTACCGGCAGGAATCATAAAAGCTCCCGGTACATCAGAATAGATCATGATACGAGGTGTAATGAGACTTGAGTGGATATGCAGATCCTTATTGATCGTGATCCTGGTCGATGTCAAATGAATGACCTGGTTCCACAAGCTCGGATCAAACGTGATCGTATCACCCGGATCAGCACATTCAATCACATACCGCAGTGATCCATAACCATTGTCATTCGTATTGGTCACCACGTTTGTACAAGCGATCAAGTCGATGAAGTAATTATTGGCATCAGTTTCTGCGTTAGATACCGTAACCGGAATCGTATCATTCATTGTATTCGTATTCGGCACCACGTCACCGTCATTGGATGGGTCAAAGTCGATAACTGACAAGTATCCTGCAGGTTGTGTTTCGACAATGACATAATTGGCCGGAACCACATTGACCAGGCTATAGAATCCATCGCTATTGGTCGTGACAGAAGTCATAAATCCACCCGGATCGGCAACACCATTAGCATCGTTGTCGTGATACAAGGATATGGTTACATTTTGTATTCCTTCTCCCATATCCGGTACCTGGTCACCGTCATTGTCCTGGAAGACTGAACCAGAAATCATACCTGGCGTTGCATTTTCAACAAAGACGTTGTCTGCATCTACCTCGAGAGGCTCTACTGTAACAGGTATGATATTGTCATTCGGATCATAGACCACGATGGTATCCTGGTCATTCGTTTCATCAAGATCATTGACAGAATTGTATCCGGATGGTTGTGTTTCGACGATCACGTATTGACCCGGAGGCAAGCTTGCCATTGAGTATGTACCTGTTGCAGAGGTATTGACATTACGTATTGCTGCTCCGCCATCGGATTGTCCGTCAAGGTTATTGTCGGCGAAGAGTTTCACGTTTACGTTTGCAATACCTACACCTGCAACTGTCCTCACTTTTCCAGTGATATTACCAAGACATTGGATTACGGTAAATGTAATGTTGCTTGTACTGCTGCAATTTGATCCGGCTGCATTGGACGAAATAGTCAGCGTTACAGTCTTGGTTCCAGTTGTATGCCATTCAACTGTAAATGGTCCATAACCAGTGGCTGTAGGTGTTTCAGCACCTGAACCAAAGTTCCATGTATACGTATACCCCGGAACATAAGCCGCCAATGGTTTGAATACGCGAGGAGCCCAGTAGCACAGGTTCGTAGTCGGAGCATCAATTGTGGATACCGGAACAGGATTCACCACGATGTGTGCAACTGAATCTGTTGTCGATATGCAACCAGCCTTCGAAATGGTAAGGTTGACAGTGGCACCGATTGTACTATTTACCGGATTTGATGTATAGGCCACATTGATTGGTCCGATTCCCGTTCCAGTTCCAGGAGCTGATCCCGAACCAAACGCCCATGTGTAGGTTACTCCACCTGCATTAGGATTCACAGCTGTGAATGAAATTGATTCACCGGAACAAATTGTATCCAGTGGCAATCCGGTAATAGCTGGTAAGCCAGGACATACAATATCGACAAAGTCATTGTCCATATCCGTTTCAAATGGAGTCAGGACTACAGGAATATTGTCGTCAGGACCATCAGCACTATCATCGCCATCAGGATCAGGTGTTGTATCGACATCGGACATATTACCGTATGTCGGCAACTGTACTTCAACTACTACATAGAATCCTGCTGTTACGTTTTCAAAACAGTATCCACCATTAGGAGCAGTATTCGTAAATGATACCATAGGATCACCTGCATCAACGTTTCCATTTCCATTTACATCGCTGTACAACTGGACGACCATATTAGCCATTGGGTTGTTAAGGTCATTATTGACATAACCACAGATCGAACCGGGACGGCCATCAACGAAGTTGTTGTCGGCATCTGATTCCGCAGGAGTTAAATTGACTGGTATATCATCGTCAGCACCAGATGCACTGTCATTACCATCTGTATCAGGCGGTGTTGTCGATGCATCGTAATCTGAAATACTGCTAAAGTATAGTGGTTGGGATTCGACCACCACATAATGTGCAGGCACAACACCCGTGAATTGATAGTAACCGGATGAATTGGTCAGAATTGAATCGATTGGTGTTCCATCTTCGTTTCCATCATTGTTATTATCGTGATACAGGTAAAGTTTGACACTCATTAATGGTCCTGCAACTTCATCGAAGACATAACCCGATATTGTACCCGTTAGTGGAATATCGATAAAGTCGTTATTGTTGTCTTGCTCACCATTAGCCAGTGTAACAGGGATTTCATTGTCAGCACCATCAGCCTGGTCATCTCCATCCGGATCACTTGCAGATGTTGTGTGGTCATAATCACTGATGCTATTGTAATTGACAGGTTGTGTTTCAACAACAACATATTCACCCGGTGTCACATCTTCGAAGCAGTAATTGCCGGAATCACCATCACTGAAGACAATAGCCATCAATACATCTCCTGCATCATACATGTCATTGTTGTTGACATCCCGATACAGTGTAAGCTGAACCGATGAAATTGGCTGGTTGGCATTGTCATGGACATTTCCACATATTGTACCTGGTCGGCCTTCAGTAAAGTCATTGTCCGCATCAGCTTCACCAGGTGTGAGAATGACTGGAATGTTATTATCCGCTCCTTGTGCTGAATCATCACCATCTGTATCTGGTGGAGTGGTTGTGTGATCATAGTCACTGATATCAAGGTAGTATAGTGGTGATGTTTCCACGATAACATAATAACCCTGCTCTACTCCATTGAAGGTATAGAAGCCACTGCCATTCGTTGAGGTTGTAGCTATTGCTACTCCATCTGCATTTCCGTCTTGGTTAGTGTCATTGTATAATTTCACTACTACACCTGGCATACCAGCGTTGAGATCATCCAGGACATATCCGCTGATGGTACCGGTGAATGGATCTTCGATGTAATTGTTATCAGCATCCAATTCATTCGGAACCACGGTCACTGCGATCTCATTGTCTGGATCATTAGCACTTGGCAGACCATCAGGATCAAAAGCTCCTGTCGTAGCGTCGAAGTCGGATATGCTGTTGTAGTATGCCGGCTGGATTTCGACGATCACGTACTCAGCAGGCATCACATTCATGAAACAATAGCTGCCATTCACTGCGGAGGTGAATACGGTGGACAGCAGAATATCTGCTACATCCAGGGAGTCATTATTATTGACATCCTTATACAATCGTATCTCGACATTGCCGATCGCGAGACCAGTATCATCATGAACGCTGCCGCAGATTTGACCCGGAGTACCATCGACAAAGATGTTGTCCGCATCTGTTTCATTCGGCATCATCTTCACTGGGATATTGTCATCGGCACCCTGTGCACTATCATTTCCATCCGTATCCGGTGGTGTTGTGGTATGATCGTAATCACTGATACTGCTGTACCCGGCAGGTTGAGTTTCCACTACCACATAGAATCCAGGATCTACCCCGCTAAAGGAATAGTCTCCTGAACTATTAGATGTAGTGGTAACTATAGGAGCACCATCAGGATTTCCATCAGCATTAGTGTCGTGATAGAGCGTCAGGGTTACACCTGGGATCGCTCCACCAGTTTCATTTTCAACACGACCTGTGATCGTTCCCGGAATCGGATCCTCGATGAAATTATTTTGACAATCATTTTCAGCAGGCGTCAGGACCACCGGTATGTCATCATCGGCACCTTGTGCACTATCATCACCGTCTGTATCAGGTGGTGTAGTAGTGTGATCGTAATCACTGACACTGGTATAATTAACTGGTTGTATTTCGACTATGACATAATTACCTGGTGTTACATCTTCGAAAATATAGTCACCTGTATCGCCATCTGTGAAGGTCGTTGCATACAATATGTCACCGGCATCATAAGCACCATTGTTATTGACATCGATGTATAAGCGTATTTCGACACTGGAGATATATAATCCTGTATCGTCGCTGACATTACCGCAAACTACACCCGGACGTCCGTCGACAAAATTGTTATCGGCATCCGTTTCACCTGCTGTCAAGAATACTGGGATATTATCATCAGGCCCTTGTGCACTGTCATTACCATCAGTATCCGGAGGTGTTGTCGTCTGATCATAATCGCTGATACTGCTGTAGTACAATGGTTGTGTTTCAACTACTACATAATGTCCGGGTGCAACGCCAGAGAAGCTATAGTTGCCTGAACTGTTGGTAGTAGTTGTGGCTATGGCGACACCATCCTGGATTCCATCATTATTCGTGTCGTTATACAATTTGACTTGTACGGCAATCAATGATGTGCCTGCATCATCCTGGATATGACCAGAGATAATACCTGGGAAAGCATGTTCAATGTAGTCATTGTCCATATCCGCTTCATTCGGCAGGAGGGTAACCTGGATTTCATTATCCGGATCTCCTGCAAGAATTCCGCCATCAGGATCAGCTGCTGAAGTCGAATGGTCATAATCGGAAACGCTATTGTAGAATGGTGGTTGTGTTTCTACCACAACATATTCACCCGGCGTAACATCTTCGAAACAATAATCGCCCGTGTCACCATCTGTAAATGTAGTAGCTACTATTACATCGGCAACATCCAGGGAATCATTGTTGTTCACATCGAGATACAACGTGAGCTGAACACTCGAAATCGGCAACGCGGTATCATCACTAACATTACCACAAATATTACCTGGTCGTCCGTCGATGAAATTATTATCAGCATCGGCTTCACCCGGTGTCAGGATGACAGGGATATTATCATCAGGTCCCTGGGCACTGTCATTACCATCAGTATCCGGCGGTGCAGTAGTATAATCGTAATCGCTGATACTACTGTAATACAAAGGTGTTGTTTCAATGACCACATATTTTCCTGGCTCTACACCAGTGAAAGCATACGCGCCGGAACTGTTGGTAACTGTTGTGCCAATAGCTGCACCATCAGCATTGCCATCACCATTGGTATCATTGTACAATTTAACGGTGACGTTAGCCATAGGTGCGCCAATGTCGTCTTGTACAAGACCAGTGATAGAACCTGTCAACGGATCTTCTATGAAGTCATTGTCCATATCGGATTCCGCTGGCAGGAGGGTTACTTGAATTTCATTATCGGGATCGCCAGCAAGTGCTCCACCATCTGTATCTGGAGCAGTTGTACTATGATCATAATCTGAAATGCTCAGATAATTGATCGGTTGTATTTCGCTTACCACGTATTCACCCGGAGTCACATCTTCGAAGCAATAATCTCCGGTAACTCCATCGGAATAAACAGTAGAGAGCAATACGTCCGCCACATCAAGCGAGTCGTTGTTATTCACATCCAGGTATAACCTGATTTCAACACTTGAAATCGGCAAGCCTGTGTCATCACTGACATTACCACAAATATTACCCGGACGGCTATCAATGAAATCATTGTCAGCATCCGTTTCCTGCGGTGTCAGGAAGACTGGGATATTATTATCAGGACCTTGTGCAATATCGTTTCCGTCTGTATCTGGAGGTGTTGTAGTATGGTCGTAATCACTCACGCTTCCATAATTCACCGGATTAGTTTCCACGACAACATAGAATCCAGGTACTACTCCACCGAAGGAATAGAATCCAATTCCGGATGTGGTGGTTGTTGCGATCGCTGCTCCATCCGGATTTCCATCTGCATTGGTATCCTGATACAACTTGATCGTCACGCCGCCAATTGGAGCGCCAGAATCATCGTTGACAAAGCCGGAAATTATACCCGGTATTGCATGTTCGATGAAGTCATTGTTTGCATCAGTTTCAATCGGCAAGAGAGTAACGGCGATTTCATCATCAGGATCATTAGCACTTGGCAAACCATCAGGATCGAATGCTCCGGTGGAGTGATCATAATCCGATACGCTTGAATAATTGACAGGCTGCACCTCAAAAACAACATATTCGCCAGGTGTAATGTCTTCGAAACAATAGTCGCCAGTGTCACCATCGGTGAAGACAGAAGCTACATATGTATCGGCCACGTCGAGTGAATCATTGTTGTTGACATCTATGTAGAGTTTCAGTTCGACACTGGATATTGGTAATCCAACATCGGTTCTGACATTTCCACAGATATTCCCTGGGCGACCATCTACAAAATCGTTATCATTATCACCTTCACCTGGTGTCAGGTTCACCGGTATGTTACCATCCGGACCCTGGGCAGTATCATCTCCATCAATATCCGGAGGTGTGGTGGTATGGTCATAATCACTGACATCTGAATATAATGGTGGATTGATTTCAACCACCACGTAATGACCAGGTTCGAGACCTGCAAAGACGTAGTAACCTGTGCTATTTGTTGTCGTTGTAGCGAAGACAGGCCCATCCTGATATCCATCATTATTAGTGTCGTGATACAATTGAATAGTAATGCCCATTAAAGCAGCACCGACATCATCATTGACATAACCTGTGATATTACCGAGGTAAGGATCTTCAATGAAATCATTATCCATATCGGATTCATTCGGCATGACCGTAGCCGGAATCATATCATCCGGATCGGCTATGCCTGGGTAACCATCAGTATCAGGAGCAGCGGTGGTATGATCATAATCTGAAACGCTGTAATAGAAAGCAGGCTGGATTTCATATACAACATATTCACCAGCTGGTACATCTTCAAAACAGTAGTTACCGGTATCTCCATCTGTATAAGTGGTTCCTAATAAAGGCTCACCAACATCATATACATCGTTGTTATTGGTATCATAATACAATCTTACTTCCACATTGGAAATCGGAAGGCCTGTGTCGTCTTGTACGTTTCCGCAAACGGTACCACAAGGAAGTTCAATCACATCGATGTTGCCAATAAAGACAGCGCATTCATCTGTGGCCCATTTTGCCCAAACAGGATATGAACCAGGAGCGAGATTATTAAATGTTATAGAACCTGAGTCATCCGGGATTGGAGATGAGTAATTAGCTCCGCCATCCAAACTGAAAAGGATGGATGTGGCCAATGGATCATCTGTGAATGTCACAGTAATCGATCCATGATTGTCCCCGCAAGAAGCTGGTGTCGAAGTCATGGAAGCACTTGGATAATTGATCACCATGAAGTTGATATTACCGCTGATACCATCACATCCTGAATTTTGAGTCACCATAGCACGGTATTGATAATTGCCAGGGCTCAGTGAACCAGGATCGAAGGTGGCACTATTCGGTCCTGTATTGGACCATGCAGAACCTGAGAATGATTGCCATTGATATAAAGCAGTTCCTGCCCCACCGCTAACGGTTACGGACATAATAACAGATTCTCCATAGCAATAGATATCATCCATAGCTCCAGCTGTAACAATCGGATCAGCGAATACAGACACCTGCAATGCAGTTGAAGTAGGATCAGCACAACCTGAATTAGGATCAGTGATCATGACTCTATACCAAAGCGCACTTGGCGCAGCGGAAGGCACATCATAGGTGCTGGCAGTTGCGCCACTGATCGATGTCCATGCACCTCCACTTGTCGGAGCTGATTGCCATTGATAGGTTATTGCATTACTACCGCCAGTGACAGTGGCTGTGATGGTTGAACTACCACCAACACATATAGAAGGATTGTTAACTGCTATTGTAACTGTTGCATCCGGATTGACTTGCATAAAGTAGGACGCACTCATAGTTACACAACCTGTTGATTGAGTTACGAACAACCTGTATTCATGTGTTCCTGCCGGCAGGTTTGCAATTGTCCATGTGCTGGAGGTACTACCATTAGTCCATCCACCACCGGATACATTATTATACTGCCATTGATAAGTATTTGTTCCTCCTCCACCAGTTACAGTTGAAGTCAACTGAGCAAGGTTTCCACCTGCGCAAATCGGATTATTGACTGCACTTAATGTAACCACAGGATGAGCAGCGGCTGTAATGACAAGTGTATTACTTAATGCATTACATCCTGTCGCATTTTCCAGGTATAATCTGTATGAATAGGTACCGGCATTCAGATTACCAGTATTATAGGTTGATGGTGTTGATCCCACATCTGACCAGGTAGCACCTGATAATAACTGCCAGTGATATGTAAATGGTGCAGCACCACCTGTAACATTAGAAGAGATCACTACTGGGTTTCCTTCACAGATAGTGGTTGCTCCACTGATAGTTACCGTCGGATCGTTGACAACCTGTATTGAACTAACAGGACTGTCATCCGAACAACCGGAACCCTGGTTATAATAGAGCCTGTAGTTATAAGTACCAGTGGTCAAAACAGGAGTAACATAGGTATCGCTGTTAGGTCCGACGTTTGTCCAGGTACCAGCAATGAATTGCTGCCATTGATAAGTACCGGAGCCTGAACCACCAGATATTGTTGAAGTAAAGGTGACAGTTCCACCAGTACAAATTGTTGTAGCTGATGCTACAATAGTCGCATCCGGAGTACTAATGACATTGATGTTCAATGGTGTACTTACCGTCTGACAACCTATGCCCTGTGTTACGATCACCCTGTATTGGTAGGTACCCAATACTGTAAATACTGTAGTGTATGCAGAGGCATTTGCACCAGCGACATCTACCCAGGTTCCACCTGAGAAATTCTGCCATTGATATACATTGGAACCAACACCTCCAGTGACGGAGACGCTCATGGTGGTGACTCCACCTATGCAAAGTGATTGATCACCAGAAGTCGTCAGCACCGGATCATTGAATACGTTCACTGCAACTGTTGTGCTGTAAATGTCTTCGCATCCATTTTCCACTGCATAAACAAACAACCTATACCAGGTAGTTACACTTAATGGATCTGTTGTGAAGCTTGCTGTATTTCCTCCAGTCTCACTTACATTCTGCCATGTGCCTGCTGCCGTGCTATCCTGCCATTGATACTGGATATTTGGAGAACCATTTGCTAAAGCGCTTAGGGTCCATGTTCCTCCAATACACATGTTAGTACCGACAGGCTGTGAAGAGATACTGATATCCGGGAATACAGTGACGTTTGATACCGTGCTGTAAAGGTCTTCGCAACCACTTTCTGTTGCATATACAAATACCCTATACCAAGTTGTTTGTGTCAATGGATCGGTTACAAATGCTGCAGTATTTCCACCTGCTTCACTTACATTCTGCCATGTACCTGCAACTGTACTATCCTGCCATTGATATTGAATATTCGGTGAGCCAGCAGCAAGAACGCTATATGACCATGTGCCACCTGTACAGATCGAACCACCAACTGGTTGTGCACTGATAGCGATATCAGGGAATACAGTGACAATCACTGCTGTTGAGTAAACATCTTCGCATCCGCTTTCATCCGCATTTACCCAAACCCGGTAGGTAGTGGTTTGAGTTAGCGTACCTGTATTAAACGCTGGGAGGTCGGAACCTGTAATAATCCATGTTGTTCCATCAAAAACCTGCCATTGATAATGAATATCAGGTGAACCACTGGCGGTCACACTCAATCCAAAGTTACCACCGGTACAGATTGCACCACCAACAGGTTGTGCACTGATGGATATGTCTGGTGTTACCATTACGGTCACTGCCGATGAATAAACATCTTCGCATCCGCTTTCATCTGCATTAACCCATACGCGATAAACTGTGGTCTGTGTTAATACACTCGTATTGTAATTCGGAGAATCTGTTCCTACTACGACCCAGGTTGTCGGACCAGTTTGTTGTTCCCACTGATAATGAATATCAGGCGAGCCACTAGCTGTTACACTAAGATCAAAGTTTCCACCTGTGCAAATCGAACCACCAACAGGTTGAGCACTGATCGCGATATCCGGGAATACAACCACACTGACTATTGTGGAGTAAACATCTTCGCAACCGCTTTCATCCGCATTCACCCAAACTCTATAACTAGTTGTTGCTGATAATGCACCTGTATTGTAGTTCGGTGAATCAGTTCCTACCACAACCCATGTTGTTGGACCGGTTTGTTGTTCCCACTGATAGTGAATATCAGGTGAACCGCTAGCCGTAACACTCAAGTCAAAGTTTCCACCTGTACATATTGAACCGCCAACAGGTTGTGTGCTGATACTGATATCCGGAGTTACTACCACCATCGTGTTAACCGAATACAGATCTTCGCAACCACTTTCTTCGGCATGTATATAGACATGGTACATGGTCGATTGGGTTAGTATGCCGGTGTTATAATTTGGCGAATCGGTTCCGGTAGCACTCCAGGTTGTTCCATCAAATACTTCCCATTGATAGTGAATATTTGGTGAACCACTGGCGGTGACACTTAAGTCAAAGTTTCCACCTGTACAGATTGCTCCGCCGACAGGTTGTGCTGTGATGGTAATATCAGGAGTAACATTAACGGTCACTATTGATGAGTAAACATCTTCGCATCCGCTTTCATCTGCATTTACCCATACACGGTAATTCGTGGTAACTGATAATGCTCCTGTGTTATAGTTCGGAGAATCGGTTCCCACTACTACCCAGGTTGTAGGACCGGTTTGTTGCTCCCATTGATAGTGAATATCCGGTGAACCACTGGCCGTTACACTGAGGTCAAAGTTTCCACCTTCGCAGATCGAACCTCCGATTGGCTGTGCACTGATCGCGATATCCGGGAATACAGTTACCGTCACACTTGATGAGTATACATCTTCACAACCGCTTTCGTCTGCGTTGACCCAAACTCTGTAATTAGTGGTAGCTGATAAAGTACCTGTATTGTAATTCGGTGAATCGATTCCAACTACTACCCATGTTGTCGGGCTGGTTTGTTGTTCCCACTGATAATGAATATCCGGTGAACCACTGGCGGTAACACTTAGGTCAAAGTTTCCACCTGTACATATTGAACCACCGACTGGTTGTACACTGATGGCAATATCCGGGGTAACGATTACGGTTACATCCACAGAATAGAGATCATCGCAACCACTTTCTTCAGCGTGAACACTGACTCTGTACATTGTTGTTGTAGTCAGGATTCCAGTGTTAAAGTTCGGTGAATCAGTTCCGGTAACTGTCCAGATCGTTCCATCAAATACTTCCCATTGATAATGGATATTTGGTGAGCCACTGGCGGTGACACTTAAGTCAAAGTTTCCACCGGTGCAGATTGCTCCGCCGACAGGTTGAGCTGTGATGGAAATGTCTGGTGTAACTAGAACAGATACTATTGTTGAGTAAACATCT
>Ga0068851_10000050_pt1 | contig 72913 bp, 76 predicted proteins | sample KBSCornC12_FD_66588 | JGI IMG/M metagenome (GOLD analysis project Ga0068851, IMG submission 66588) | Corn rhizosphere microbial communities from Kellogg Biological Station, Michigan, USA - KBS Corn C1-2 | ecosystem: Host-associated > Plants > Roots > Rhizosphere > Soil ...
CACAGCCACAGTGCAGAATAATCGCGATCAAGCCTTCTGCATCCGCGCATTTATGCGGACAATCGAACCTTTGAGCGTTGGAGCCCGGAATGAAAGCCCGCTGGGATATTTTTTGCAGCGTCGTCGACAACTTCGGCGACATCGGCGTGACCTGGCGCCTGGCCCGGCAATTGGTGGCGGAACACGCCTGTGATGTGCGCTTGTGGGTCGACGACCTGCGCGCATTCGAACGCATGTGTCCTGAGATTGACGTACAGCTCGATCAACAATGGCAGGAAGGCGTCGAAGTGCGCCATTGGCCGGCGGAGTGGCTGGGGTCGCCCGCGGCGGATGTCGTGATCGCTGCGTTTGCCTGCCAGTTGCCGCCTGGGTATATGGAGGCCATGGCCGATCGCGAACGCACGCCGGTGTGGATGAACCTGGATTACCTCAGCGCCGAGGAATGGGTCGTCGGTTGCCACCGGCTGCCATCAGTGAAGTTCAAGGGCGTGCAGAAGTACTTCTTCTTCCCCGGATTCCGGCCTGGCACCGGCGGCCTTTTGCGTGAGGCCGGGTTGCTGGAACAGCGTCGGGCTTTTCAGCAGGATGTGAACGTGCAAAAAGACTTCCTGCAAACCTTGGGTGTGTTTCCCACAGCCGGTGCGCGGCTGATCTCACTGTTTGCCTATGAGAATGCCGGGCTCGCCAGTTGGCTGGACGTGTTATCGACGGACGGGCGTGCCACTCATCTATTGGTGCCGGAGGGGCGCATTCTTGGCGATGTGCAGCGTTGGTTGGGCTTGGAGCGGCTGGTGGCGGGGGATATCCAGCAGCGGGGATCGCTGACGGTGCAGGTGATTGCGTTCGTGCGCCAGGAGCAATACGACCGCCTGCTGTGGTGCTGTGACTTCAATGCCGTACGCGGTGAAGACTCGTTCGTGCGCGCCCAGTGGGCCGGGCGACCGCTGCTGTGGCATATCTATCGACAGGACGAAGATATTCACCTCGACAAACTCGATGCCTTCCTGGAACTCTACACCGCAGGCTTATCACCCTCGGCAAGGACGGCGCTGATGGGGCTCTGGCAAGCCTGGAACACGGAGGGCGATATGGCCCAGCCTTGGAAAATGCTGCTGGAACATTGGCCGGAGGTCAGCCAGCACGCCGAAACGTGGTGTCTGGAACAGGGCTTGCGGGCCGATCTTGCGACGGCGCTGGTGAAGTTTTATGAAAGTTGGATATGATACGCCACCTTGAATTTTGTAAATCCCATCCAAATTTCGGATATATGCAATGAAAACTGGTAAAGAACTGAAACCCGGTACAGTGATCCGTCTCGAAAACGACCCTTGGCTGGTTCAGAAAGCTGAGTTCACCAAGTCTGGTCGTAACAGCGCCATCATGAAGACCAAGCTGAAGAACCTGCTGACCGGTTACAAGACCGAGATCGTCTACAGCGCCGATGACAAACTGGACGACGTAATCCTCGATCGCAAAGAAGCGACCCTGTCCTTCATCAGCGGTGACACCTACACGTTCATGGACACCACCGACTACACCATGTACGAGCTGAACGCTGAAGATATCGAAGCTGTTCTGCCGTTCATCGAAGAAGGTATGGAAGACGTCTGCGAAGCTATTTTCTTCGAAGAGCGCCTGGTTTCCGTAGAGCTGCCGACCACCATCGTGCGTAAAGTGGCCTACACCGAAGGTTCCGCTCGCGGCGACACGTCGGGCAAGGTGATGAAGCCTGCCAAGCTGAGCAACGGTACCGAACTGCAAGTGGCCGATTTCATCGAAATCGACGACCTGATCGAGATCGATACCCGCGAAGGCGGTTCGTACAAAGGTCGCGCCAAGAAGTAATTCTGGCCCCGCCGATACGAAAAAAAGCCCGACCTTGAGTCGGGCTTTTTCGTGGGCGCTGTTTTTTACTTCAAGTGTTGCTTCAGCTCATCCGAGGCCTGGAGCAATGCGGAGCGGACTGCCGGGACTTGGCTGACCACGTTGAGCAAACCGTAGTCGTGAATCATGCCGTTGTAGCGCACGGCAGTCACCGGTACACCGGCTGCGTCCAGCTTGCGGGCGTAGGCTTCACCCTCATCCCGCAGCACATCGGCGCTGGCGGTCTGGATCAGCGCAGGCGGCAAGCCTTTGAGCTGGTCGGTGGTGGCCCGCAGCGGCGAGGCGTAGATCTCGGCGCGCTGGTTGGCGTCGGTGGTGTAGTTGTCCCAGAACCACTTCATCATGTTGCGGGTCAGGAAGTGCCCTTCGGCGTACTGGTTGTAGGACGCGGTGTCGAAATTGGCGTCGGTCACCGGCCATAGCAACAATTGGAACTTGATCGCCGGCGTGCCCTTATCCTTGGCCATCAGGCTGACCACTGCCGCCATGTTGCCGCCGACGCTGTTGCCCGCGACCGCCAGGCGCTTGCCATCGACATTGATCTCTGTACCGTGCTCGGCCACCCATTTTGTGGCGCCGTAGGCCTGGTTGATCGCCACCGGGTAATGCGCTTCCGGTGAAGGCGTGTAGTTGACGAATACCGCCACCGCCCCCGAACCCACTACCAGATCCCGCACCAGGCGCTCATGGGTCGGGTAATCCCCCAGCACCCAGCCGCCACCGTGGAAGAACATGAACACAGGCAATGTGCCCTTGACCCCGGCTGGCCGCACGATGGTCAGGTCCAGCGGCTTGCCGTCGACCTGAATGGTCTTCTGGCTCACATCCGCCTTGGGCAAGGTCAGCTTCACCCCGGCCTGGGCGCCGGTCAGTACGGCACGGGCGTCCTTGGGCGTCAGTTGTTCCATCGGTTTGCCGTTGCCTGCGTTCAACACATCCAGGAAGGCCTGGGTGTTGTGTTCGACTTCACCGGTCGCCGCAAAGGCGTGGGTGATGGACAAGGCGAGCAGGGTGCCGGTGAGCGCTTTACCAATTGTGTTCATTTCGTTCTCCAGGGGCGGCCGGTTTCATTTAGACGATCACGTGCAGGCGTACATCGACGTTGCCACGGGTGGCGTTGGAGTAAGGGCAGACTTGGTGGGCGGCGTCGACCAGGCTTTGCGCGTCGTCCTGGGCCAGGCCGGGCAGGCTGATGTGCAGGTCGATGTCCAGGCCGAAACCGCCGGGGATCTGGCCGATGCCAACGTGGGCGGTGATCGAGGCGTCATCCGGGATTTTGCGTTTGGTCTGGCTGGCGACGAATTTCAGGGCACCGATGAAGCAGGCCGAGTAGCCGGCAGCGAACAGTTGTTCAGGGTTGGTGGCCTGGCCGCCGGCACCGCCCAGTTCTTTGGGGGTGGAGAGTTTGACGTCGAGGATGTTGTCGCTGGAAACAGCACGACCATCACGGCCGCCGGTGGCGGTAGCTACTGCGGTGTAGAGCGTTTGCATGGTGTTTTCCTCTTGGTTTTTAGCGCTAAATGTTTGCGCGCTAAGTAGTTGGTGAGGTGAATGTATAGCGCTAATGTTTAGTGCGCAAGATAAATTTATAAAATATTTTCGTGTAGCCATAACAGATGTGGGAGGGGCGTTCTAAATTGCGTTCTGCAAGTTGCTGCGCAGTGCAATCAAATCAGCTTGTAGCTTGCGTAGTTGGTCCAACTCCAGGCCGCTGGCGCCCAGGATGCACTGCGGGATCCCCAGGGCCTTGTCCTGCAATGCCCGCCCGGCCTCGGTCAGTTCTACAACCACGACGCGTTCATCCTCGCGGCTGCGGGTACGGCTGAGCACACCTTCGGCTTCCAGGCGCTTGAGCAGTGGGGTAAGCGAGCCCGGATCGGTCAGCAGGCGGCTGCTGATTTCGCCGACGGTCAAACCATCCTCTTCCCACAACACCATCATGGCCAGGTACTGCGGGTAGGTCAGGCCAAGTGCTTGCAGCAATGGCTTGTAGACCTTGGTCATCAGCAGCGAGGTGGAGTGCAAGGCGAAGCACAGCTGGTTGTCCAGCATCAGGGATTCGCACGGATCAGGATTCTTGCTCATGGCGGTACCTCGAAAAAGCATGTCTGGGCTGGAATCTAGCGGGCAAATCTTTAATGCGCCAGATAATTCTGACCGAATGGTTAGACCAGGCCACTCTGTAGCGCCAGATCCCAAGGCGGCACCGGGCTGAAGCGGGACTTCAGATATTCCAGCAGCAATCGGCTGCGGGCATTGGGTTGCTGTTCCAGGCGCAGCGCGTAGATTCCGGTGGTCTCGGGGCTGGGCAGGCCGTCTTCGCAGAACAAGGGCAGCAGTTCGCCGCGCACCAGGTATTCGCTGGCCAGCCACGTGGGCAGGTGAGCGATACCCAGTCCTGCCAAAGCACCAGACAACAAGGCTTCAGCGTTATTGGCACTCATGCGGATGCGTTGCGGGCGATAGGTTGCGCGGCGCCCATCCAGCTCGAAGCGCCAGGCGAACGTGGGCGCCAGGCCATCCCAGTCCAACCCGTCGTGTTCGCTCAGTTCCCGAGGGTGGATCGGCGTGCCGCGGCTTTTCAGGTAGGCCGGGCTGGCGCACGCGATGCGCACGATGCTCGCCAAGGGCGTGGCGATCAACCGCGTGTCGACGAGATGCCCGGCGCGCAGCACCAGGTCCACTTTGCCCAGGTGTGCGCCCTGCATATCCACAAAGCTGTCGATCAAATGCAGGTGCACATCCAGCCCAGGGTAGACATTCAGAAAGTCCGCAATCACCGGCGCCAGATGCCGTCGCCCAAACGCTGCCGGCGCATCTACCCGGATCAGGCCTTCCGGCGCGTGGCTGAGGGACACCGCTTCGGCACGCGCCAGTTGCAGCTCGCTGACGATCCGCCGTGCCCGCTCGGCGAAGGCCAGGCCGGCCGGGGTCGGCACCACGGCATGGGTGCTGCGCTGGAACAAGCGGCTGCCCACCGAGCTTTCCAGGCTGTCGATCCGCCGTGCTACTGCCGACGGCGTCAGCGGATGGCGGCGTGCGGCGGCGGAGAAACTGCCGGTCTCCAGTACATCGAGAAACAGGCTCAGTTGATCGGTCAGAGGATTGGGGTTCATCGTAGCGTCGCTTATGCGAGATTGGCACAGCCATTGTGCGTTGCTGTGCGTTTCCGCGCCAGAGCCGACTGCGTAGCATGCAAGGCCTGGGATTGCGGAGTAACAAGCGGTGTTGGATTTAATGATGTACCTGATCTTGGGCGCGGCCCTCGGCACGGTGGGCGGCCTGTTTGGCATTGGCGGTGGGTTGATTGCCATCCCGGTGCTGGGCGTGTTGTTCGGCCTGGACCAGCAATTGGCCCAAGGCACCGCCTTGGTGATGGTGGTGCCCAACGTGATGCTGGCGCTGTGGCGCTATCACCAGCGCAACCGTATCGAGCTGCGCCATGCGCTGCCGCTCGGCGTCATGGGGTTCACGTTTGCCTGGCTGGGTTCGATCTGGGCGGTGGGGCTGGACGCGGGTGCGATGCGCATCGGTTTTATCGCTTTTTTGCTGGCACTGTCTGCCTACAACCTGCTGCGCATGTTCACCCGCAACGCACCGCCTACGGCGCAGATGCGCTATTCCTGGCCGTGGCTCGGAGTGCTCGGTGCCGCTTCCGGGTCCATGGGCGGTTTGTTTGGCGTCGGCGGCGCCGTGGTCGCTACGCCGGTGCTGACCAGTGTGTTCGGCACGAGCCAGGTGGTTGCCCAAGGGTTGTCCCTGGCCTTGGCCTTGCCGAGCACGGGGGTGACATTGGTCACTTACGCCTGGCATCAGGAAGTGGACTGGATGATCGGTGTGCCGTTGGCCGTGGGCGGTTTGCTCAGCATCAGTTGGGGCGTGAAGGTGGCCCATGCACTGCCGGAACGTGTGCTGCGCGGTCTGTTCTGCGGCTTCCTGGTGGTGTGCGCAGTGATGTTGACCTTTAAAGTCTGAAACCTTCGAGGATGTATTCCGCCAGGCAGTCGGTGATGGGCGAATTCATCTGCGGGTTACGCAGCAAATGCAGATTCATTGACGGCAGCGGCGGGAAACCCTCGTCGCGGCCGAGTACGCGCAGGTCTTCGGTCACCAGGCTTTCCATGCTGACCATCACCGCCAGGCCTGCATTGACGACCGCCTGGATCGCCGACACGTTGGAGCTGTGGTAGGCCAGGCGATAATCGCGCCCGGCCGCGTCCAGTGCCGAGCGTGCCCACTGGGTATAAAGGCAATCGGCGCCGGACATCGCCAGCGGCAGGGCGTCGTGCTCGTCGGCGCAGAAGCACGGCGCCGCTGCCCACACCATGCGCTCCGTGCGCAACAGTTCACCGATCTCATTGCCCGGCTCACGACTGACAACGGTCAGTGCCAAATCCCGACGCTGCATCAATACCGTCGACGCCTCTCAGTGCATCTCGATCTGGATCAGCGGGTACGCCTTGGAGAACTGCTTGAGAACGCCCGGCAGGAACCGCATCACGTAGTCGTCCGGCGTGCCGATGCGCACCAACCCGACCATGTGCGGCTCGCGCAGGGTGTTGAACACCTCGCTGTGCAGTTTCAGGATACGCCGCGCATAGCCCAGCAATACCTGGCCCTCAGGCGTCAGCCGCACCTGCCGGCCATCGCGCTCGAACAGCTTGCGCTGCAATACGTCCTCTTCCAGGCGTTTCATCTGCATGCTCACCGCCGATTGAGTGCGGTTGACCAGCTCGCCGGCGCGGGTAAAACCACCCTGGTCGGCGATGGCGACGAAGGTGCGCAGCACCTCAGTGTCGATGCTTGGGTAGCCGGACAATTGATCAATCTCCGAGATGTATTGCATAAGAAACATTCGTTGGATTGATCTTAAGCCCACGCACACACTTGCGCCATCCCCACTGGAGGGCGAGAAGATGAAAGGTCAAAGAGGTTTTGTATTACTGGCGAAACGTCCGTTTACCGGGCTGCTTCACAAGATTGTCCGTTGGCAGACGCTGCATGAGGAGCGCCAGATGCTGGCGACCTTGAGCGATGATGCGCTCAAGGACATCGGCCTCAATCGCGGCGACGTGGAGCAGGAGCTCCACCTGCATTTCTGGCAAGATCCGCTGCGAAAATGATCGCGGATACAGTAGGGTAGTCGGCGAGCCCCCACGGAGAAACTCATGCCCGCCGACCAGTCGTTTTCACTCAAGCAAGCTCGACGCATGGCGCTGGCGGCCCAGGGTTTTTCCGGGCGCCAGGCGCCTGCACTGATCAAGGCTGCGCACCTCAACCGTATGATCGAGCGCCTGGGCGTGTTGCAGATCGATTCGGTCAATGCGGTGGTGCGCTCCCATTACCTGCCGCTGTTTTCCCGTCTGGGTCACTATTCCCCGTTGTTGCTCGAGCAGGCTGCCTGGAGCCAGGGGCGGCGGCGCTCTCTGTTCGAATACTGGGGGCATGAGGCGTCGCTCCTGCCGATGGCATTGTTCCCGTTGATGCGCTGGCGCATGGAGCGGGCCAGGCAAGGGCAGGGCATTTATTCGCAGATGGCGCGTTTTGGGCGTGAGCAACAGGCCACGATTCAACGTGTACTGCACACGGTTGAGCAGCAGGGCGCGCTGGGTGCCGGCAGCTTGTCGACCCGCGAGGAACGCGCCGGCCCATGGTGGGACTGGAGCGACGAAAAGCACGCGTTGGAATGGCTGTTTGCTGCTGGTTTGGTCACAGTCGCCGGTCGGCGCGGGTTTGAGCGGCTCTATGATTTGCCGGAGCGGGTCATTCCCGGCGATATCCTTCAAACCACGGTGACCGAAGCCGAGGCCCAGCGTGGTTTGTTGCTGCACAGCGCCACCGCGTTGGGTGTCGGTACTGAAAAAGACCTGCGCGATTACTTCCGTCTCGACCCGGCCGACAGCCGCGATCGCCTCGCTGAACTGGTGGAGGACGGTCAACTGGTGACGTGCCAGGTACAAGGCTGGAAACAGGCGGCGTACTGCCTGCCCGATCCCAAAGTGCCGCGCAAAGTGCCGGCCAGCGCCTTGTTGTCGCCGTTTGATTCGCTGGTCTGGGAGCGCAGTCGCACCGAGCGGCTGTTCGACTTCCGTTACCGGCTGGAGATCTATACCCCGCAGGACAAGCGGGTGTACGGCTACTACGTGCTGCCGTTCCTGCACAACGAGCGGATCGCCGCGCGCGTCGACCTGCGCGCCGAACGCGCCAATGGGCGCCTGGCGGTGCATGCGGTGCACGAAGAAGAGCCGGGGTTGGATGAAGAAGGAATGCTGGCGTTGGCGCGGAACCTGCGGCAAATGGCCGACTGGCTGGGGCTGGAGCAGGTGCAACTCAATTGCCAAAGGCCGAGTGCCGAGCGGTTGCGGGCGGCGATGATCAGCATGGGGGTTGGTCTTTAGGGCCTCATCGGGGGCAAGCCCCCTCCCACATTTTGATCTGTGAATACATTCAAGTGTGGGAGGGGGCTCGCCCCCGATGAGGCCCTGAAGGCAACTGAAAACTCAGCGTTTGACCTGCTTCAATGTCTCGGCAATCAGAAACGCCAGTTCCAGTGACTGATCGGCATTCATCCGTGGGTCGCAGTGGGTGTGGTAGCGGTCCGACAAGCCATCCTCGGTGATCGGCCGCGCGCCGCCGATGCACTCGGTGACGTTCTGCCCGGTCATCTCGATGTGAATCCCGCCGGCATAGCTGCCTTCGGCCTGGTGCACCTGGAAGAACTCCTTCACCTCGCCGAGGATCTGCGCAAAGTCGCGGGTTTTGTAGCCGCTGCTGGCCTTGATGGTGTTGCCATGCATCGGGTCCGAGCTCCACAGCACCTGCTTGCCCTCGCGCTGCACGGCACGAATCAGGTGGGGCAGGTGATCGCCGACCTTGCCCGCGCCCATGCGCGCGATCAGGTTGAGGCGGCCGGGGTCGTTGTCCGGGTTGAGGATATCGATCAGGCGGATCAGGTCATCCGGGTTCATGCTCGGCCCGACCTTGACCCCGATCGGGTTGTTCACCCCGCGCAGGAACTCGACGTGAGCGCCGTCCAGTTGGCGAGTGCGATCGCCGATCCACAGCATATGGGCCGAGCAGTCGTAGTAGTCGTTGGTCAGGCTGTCACGGCGTACGAAGGCTTGTTCGTAGTTGAGCAGCAGCGCTTCGTGGGCGGTGAAGAAGCTGGTCTCGCGCAGTTGCGGCGAGCTGTCCATGCCGCAGGCGCGCATGAAGGCCAGGGTTTCGTCGATACGGTCGGCCAGTTGGCTGTATTTTTCAGCCAGCGCAGAGTTGGCGATAAAGTCCAGGTTCCACTTGTGCACCTGGTGCAGGTCGGCAAAACCGCCCTGGGCAAAGGCGCGCAGCAGGTTCAGGGTAGCGGTGGACTGGTGGTAGGACTGCAGCAGGCGGTCCGGGTCCGGCAGGCGGCTTTTCTCGTCGAAACCGATGCCATTGACGATGTCGCCACGGTAGGCGGGCAGGGTGACACCGTCGATGGTTTCATCGTTGGCCGAGCGCGGCTTGGCGAACTGGCCCGCCATGCGCCCGACCTTGACCACCGGGCAGCCGGCGGCAAAGGTCATCACGATAGCCATTTGCAGCAGCACTTTGAACGTGTCGCGGATTTTCGCGGCGGAGAACTCGGCAAAACTCTCGGCGCAATCGCCGCCTTGCAGCAGGAACGCGCGGCCCTGGGTCACCTCGGCAAACTGGCGGCGTAACTCGCGGGCTTCACCGGCAAACACCAGTGGCGGGTAGCTGGCCAGGTTCTGCTCCACTTGCAGCAAGTGTGCAGCGTCCGGGTACCGGGGTTGTTGCTGGATCGGCAGGGCGCGCCAGCTGTCGGGGCTCCAGGGGTGGCTCATCATGAACTCGATTGGCTGATTGACGGTGGGGCGCCAATGTTATCAGCAATTAGTGCGTGACCTGTTGCCGCCGGTTGGCCGACAATCGCGCCTTTGCCGTGCAGCAAACCCGTTAGGAGTTGTGATGACCGAGGAGCGTGTCGAGCGCCTGCTCGCCGAAGTCCATGATGAATTCGGCATGATCCGTGTGCTCGAAGTGGCCGATTACCGTTTTCTCGAGTTTGGCGATGCCATCGAGCAGAGCTGCGTGTTCACCGCTGACCCGAGCTGGCTGGAGTATGACTACACCCGTGCGATGCTGATCGGTGCGTTGTGTCATGAACAGCCGGAGAGCGCGCTGTTCCTTGGCCTGGGGGCCGGGACGTTGACCCAGGCGTGCCTCAGGTTCCTGCCGCTGGAAGATGTGGAAGCCATCGAGTTGCGCCCCGACGTGCCGCGCCTGGCCATCGAATACCTGGGGCTGGATGACGACCCGCGGTTGTATATCCGCATTGGTGATGCCCTCCAATTGCTGGAAAGCGCCGAATCGGCAGACTTGATCTTCGTGGACCTCTATACGGACGTCGGTCCCGGCGTCGGGCACCTGGCCTGGACCTTCCTGGAAAACTGCCAGAAGAAACTCAACCCCGGCGGCTGGCTGGTGATCAACCAATGGGCCACCGATGACGGCAAACCCTTGGGCGCGGCATTGTTGCGCGGGTTGTATCACCGGCATTACTGGGAACTGCCGGTGAAGGAGGGCAATGTGATTCTGTTGGTGCCTTCGGAGCTGGATCAGGTGCTGGACCTGGAGTCGCTGTCCGCTCGCGCCGACGCCTTGGCTCCGCAGTTGGGTTATTCGCTGCAGTCGCTGATCAAGGCGATTCGCCCGGCGACCTGAGCTAGATGCCTTTGAATATGCCTGGCCGCTTCTCAATCATTGCCCGCACACCTTCCTTGGCATCCTCACTGTTGAGCAATTTGTCCACCATCGGCGGCAACGCCTCAGCCGCCACGGCTTCGCCTTCCATGCGCGCCAGCCATGCCGACATCAACGTGGCCTGCACGCCCAGCGGTGCCTGGCGCGCAATGCGGTTGGCCAGTTCGACGGCGCGGGGCAGCAAGTCCTCACTGGCCATCACTTCCTGCACCAGGCCCAGGCGCAGGGCTTCATGGGCATCGAATTCGTCGCCGGTGAGCAGCCAGCGCATCGCGTTGCCCCAGCCGGCGATCTGATGAAGGCGCAGCGTCGCGCCGCCGAACGGAAAGATCCCACGCTGCACTTCCATCTGCGCAAAGCGCGTATTGCTCGCGCACAAGTTGATATCGGCGGCCAGCATCAATTCGATACCGATGGTCAGACAGTAGCCCTGGGCTGCGACGATCACCGGTTTGCTCACGCGCGGGCCGGCAAATACGCCCCACGGATCACAACCGCCCAGAGGCGGCTGCCAGCCGCCGGCCATTACGCCGCTGACATTGGCCAGGTCCAGCCCGGCGGTAAAGTGGTCGCCATGGGCAAACACCACCGCCACCCGAGCGTCATCATTTCGATCAAATTCGCCATACGCCAGGCTCAGCTCATTGAGCAGGTCGAGGTCGAACGCGTTGCGTTTGGCCACCCGGTCCAGACCCAAAAGCAAGACATGACCCTGGAGTTCACGGCTGACGCGGCTGCTGCTGGCTTGATTCATCGGGTGTGCCCTCGGGCGCGGGGAAAGGTTTCGGACCAAAGGGCCGCGACGCTCAGGTGAACCGTTTAAGCGTTATGACCAGCAGGGCCGGGCCTCTGGAAAATAGACCCTGCCGGCGTTATCTGCAAAGACTGTGACATAGCGCGGTTTATCGGCACATGGCGATAAAAAAAGCTCCCTTTTTCAGCTATTTCCGGTATAGTGCGCGCCGGCCTTTAACCGGGCCGCGTTTAGGTAGCGCAATTCCCCGAAGTCAGCTTCGGCTGCACGTCCGCACAGCGGACTCTCCCTTGACGAATCTTTTTCATTCATTCGTTTTCGCAAATCCCCGCCGACAAAGCAGCCAGGGCGACTCTTGAGTCTCAACACGGCATGCGCAGCTTTGGAGCATGGGTCTTTGCGGATGCACTTAGAGGCAGACCCATGACCCAGGAAACCGGCGGCTTCGCCGCTTTTAATCTTAACCCGAATATTCTTGCAGCCGTCGCAGCGACCGGCTACGAAGAGCCTTCGGCGATTCAGCAGCAATCGATCCCGATCATCATGGCCGGCCAGGACATGATTGGCCAGGCGCAAACCGGTACCGGTAAAACCGCCGCGTTCGCCCTGCCTATCCTGCACTGCATCGATCCTGCCAAGCGCGAACCGCAAGCCCTGATCCTGGCGCCAACTCGTGAGTTGGCGCTGCAAGTAGCAACCGCTTTTGAAACCTACGCCAAGCAAATGCCAGGCGTAACCGTTGTGGCCGTTTACGGCGGCGCGCCTATGGGCCCGCAACTCAAGGCAATCCGCAATGGCGCACAGATCGTTGTCGCCACCCCGGGCCGCCTGTGTGACCACCTGCGTCGTGACGAGAAAGTCCTGTCGACCGTGAACCACCTGGTTCTGGACGAAGCTGACGAAATGTTGAAGCTGGGCTTCATGGATGACCTGGAAGTCATCTTCAAGGCACTGCCACCAACCCGTCAGACCGTACTGTTCTCGGCCACCCTGCCACAGTCGATCCGTGCCATTGCCGAACGCCACCTGCGCGATCCGCAACACGTGAAGATCCAGACCAAGACCCAGACCGTTACCGCGATCGAACAGGCTCACCTGTTGGTTCACGCTGACCAGAAGACCTCGGCTGTATTGAGCCTGCTGGAAGTCGAAGACTTCGACGCCCTGATCATGTTCGTGCGCACCAAGCAAGCGACCCTGGACCTGGCCAGTGCACTGGAAGCCAAAGGCTACAAAGCCGCTGCGCTGAACGGTGACATCGCCCAGAACCAGCGTGAGCGCGTGATCGACTCCCTCAAGGATGGCCGCCTGGACATCGTTGTAGCGACCGACGTTGCTGCGCGTGGCCTCGACGTTCCACGTATCACCCACGTGTTCAACGTTGACATGCCGTACGACCCGGAGTCCTACGTGCACCGTATCGGCCGTACCGGCCGTGCCGGTCGCGAAGGTCGTGCACTGCTGCTGGTGACGCCGCGTGAGCGCCGCATGCTGCAAGTGATCGAGCGTGTGACCGGTCAGAAAGTCGCTGAAGTGCGCCTGCCGGATGCCCAGGCAGTCCTGGATGCCCGCATCAAGAAACTGACCAACAGCCTGGCACCACTGGTGGCTGACGCTGAATCGACCCACGGCGACCTGCTGGACCGCCTGACCGCCGACATCGGTTGCACCCCGCGTGCCCTGGCTGCAGCCCTGCTGCGCAAGGCAACCAACGGTCAAGCCCTGACCCTGGCGGCCATCGAGAAAGAACGTCCACTGGTGCCGAACAGCGCACCACGCGGTGATCGTCCGGAGCGTTCCGGCGACCGTCCAGACCGTGGTGATCGTGAGCGTCGCGCTCCGGTTCCATTGGCTGAAGGCCGTGCGCGTTGCCGTACCGCGCTGGGCGCGCGTGATGGCATCGCTGCCAAGAACCTGCTGGGCGCTATCCTCAATGAGGGTGGCCTGGCACGTGAAGCCATCGGTCGCATCCAGGTCCGTGACAGCTTCTCCCTGGTGGAGCTGCCGGAAGACGGTCTGGAAAAACTGCTGACCAAGCTCAAAGACACTCGCGTTGCCGGTAAGCAGCTCAAACTGCGTCGCTACCGCGAAGATTGATCCGCCCTTGGGCTGATTGATCGCACATAAAAAATCCCCGACTGGTTCGGGGATTTTTTTTGCCTGAAATTTACTTTAGCCGAAGCGGTAGATGTCCATCCCCAGCGCGCCCATGGTGAATCCCTGGTGCGCCACGCTGAATTCGCCACCGGCGCCACGGGCGAAGTACAGGGGCAGCAAGTGTTCATCACTGGGGTGGCTACGCACGGCATTCGGTGCCTGGCGGCGATAGTCGTGCAGCGCGGTTTCATCGTTGGCTGCCAGCTTGTCCACCATCCAGTCCCGGAAATTCCGCGCCCATGGCTCGATGCTCTCTGGGCCTGCATGCCAGTCCAACTCGCCCAGGTTGTGGGTGATGCTGCCAGAGCCGATCAACAACACACCTTGCTCACGCAGGCCCGCAAGGGCATGTCCGACACGGGTCTGCAGGGCTGGACCCATGCGACTCGGCAAAGACACCTGCACCACCGGGATGTCCGCCGCCGGGTACATCAGCGACAGCGGGACCCAGGTGCCATGGTCGAAGGGGCGACGGTCATCGATGCGCGCATTCAGGCCATCGGCGTGCAGCAGCTCGACAATCTTGCTGGCCAGTTGCGGGTCGCCCGGGGCCGGGTACTGCACGGCAAACAGCTCGCGGGGGAAGCCGCCGAAGTCATGCCAGGTTTCCGGCGCGGCGCTGCCGCTGACCAGAAGTTCAGGGTTTTCCCAGTGCGCCGACACCATCACGATCGCCTTCGGTCGGGGCAGCTCGGCCGCTAGCTGTTGCAGCGCCGGGCCGCTGGCGCCGGGTTGCAGGGCGAGCATGGGCGAACCGTGGGAGATAAACAGGCTGGGCAACATAAGTAGGGTCCTAAGCGTTAGTATGGGCCCATCTTCAACCAGGTCATTGATCTAAATCTAATATAAGTTTTAGTGCCTTTTGATCGAATTTTCAGGGTGATGTATGGAGCCTAAATTTTGGCAAGACCGCTGGGCAAGCAACCAGATCGGCTTTCACCAACCCAGGGTCAATCCGTATCTACAACGACATTGGCCGCAACTGGGCCTGGCCGAGGGCGCGCAGGTGTTGGTGCCCTTGTGTGGCAAAAGCCTGGACTTGATGTGGCTGGCCAGCCAGGGGCTGCGAGTATTCGGTGTGGAGCTGTCGGAGCAGGCGGTCGAGGCGTTTTTCGACGAACAGGACCTTGTGCCCCGTATCACGCAACGGGGCACCTTTGCGGTGTATCAGGCGGGCTTGATCGAGGTGTGGTGTGGCGACTTCTTTGCCCTTGATGCTGAGGCGCTGGCCGATTGCGCTGCGCTTTATGACCGCGCCGCCCTCATCGCCTTGCCGCCGCTGATGCGTGTGCGGTATGCCGAGCATCTGAACAGTCTGTTGCGTCCAGGTTGCGAGGGGCTGTTGATCACCCTCGATTACGACCAGACGCAAAAAGCCGGACCACCATTTGCAGTAACGGATGACGAGGTGAAGGTGTTGCTGGGTGCGCACTGGGCCTTGGAGGTGCTGGAAGAACAAGACATCCTGGGCGAGAGCTGGAAGTTCGTGCAGGACGGCGTCACGCGGCTGGATGAACGGGTGTATCAGTTGACCAGGCGCTGAATTTTCCATCGCTATCGGGGGCCCCCTCCCACATTTTGATCTGTGAAAACCTTTAAGTGTGGGAGGGGGCTTGCCCCCGATGAGGCCTTCAGACCTGCAAAAAAGGGCGATCAGATCGCCCTTTTTTGTGTTGCCTGTCAGCCCCGACGACGCAACGCGTCGATCCGCTCTTCCAGCGGCGGGTGGCTCATGAACAGGCGAGCCATGCCCTGCTTGATACCGCCGTTGATGCCGAAGGCGGTCAGGCTGTCCGGCATATGCACCGGCAGGCCTTGTTCGGAACGCAGGTGTTGCAGCGCTGCGATCATTGCCCCGGTACCGGCCAGGCGTGCACCGGCTTCGTCTGCACGGAACTCCCGTTTGCGCGAAAACCACATGGTGATTGCACTGGCCAGGAAACCCAGCACCAGCTCGGCAAAGATGGTCGCCACGAAGTAGGCAATGCCGCGGCCGCCTTCGTTCTTGAAGATCACCTTGTCGACAAAGTTGCCGATGATCCGCGCGAAGAACATCACGAAGGTGTTCACCACACCCTGGACCAGCGCCAGGGTGACCATGTCGCCATTGGCTACGTGGCCGATTTCGTGGGCCAGCACGGCTTTCACTTCGTCGTAGGAGAAGCGTTCCAGCATGCCCTGGCTGACTGCAACGAGTGCGTCGTTCTTGTTCCAGCCGGTGGCAAAGGCGTTGGCTTCATAGGCCGGGAAGATCCCGACTTCAGGCATCTTGATGCCGGCTTCGCGGGACAACTCCTCGACGGTCTGCAGCAACCATTGCTCATGCCGGGTACGTGGCTGGGTGATGACCTGGGTGCTGGTGCTCATCTTCGCCATCCACTTGGAGATGAACAGCGAGAACAGCGAGCCGGCAAAACCAAAAACCGCACAGAAAACCAGCAGCTGATTGAGGTTCAGGTCAACCCCGTTGGCCGCCATGAACCCGTTGAAGCCGAAAAGGCTCAAGGTGATGCTGGCAATCAGCACGACCGCAAGGTTAGTGGCCAAGAACAGCAGGATGCGCATCATGGTTGTAGAGTTCTCCTCATGCTTAATATGTCGCGTACTGCGGGGTATATAAGGTGCCGCATAGGGTGATTCAACCGAGCGACTATTTCAAACTGTGTCCTACAGCCGGAATGTAGAGGTTTGAAGGGAATTTCCGATGCGGAAAAGGTCGTTTGATCGGTTCATCGTTGCCTTGGAGCCCTTTGATTTAGGGGGCGAGTGGTTTTTGCGGCGTCGGTGAAATGGCAGGGCAGGGGAGAGGAAGAGAAGTGTTGCCAGATACTCGCCGTACGACCGATTGTCGGTCGTACGGCGCCGTTTCCCTTACTGGCGATAGGACTTGAGGAAGTTGCCGATACGACCGATGGCCATGTCCAGGTCATCCACACGCGGCAACGTCACCACGCGGAAGTGGTCCGGCCACGGCCAGTTGAACGCGGTGCCTTGCACCACCAGCAGTTTTTCCGACAGCAACAGGTCGAGCACGAACTTTTCGTCGTTGAGGATCGGGCATACCTTCGGGTCGATCCGCGGGAACGCGTACAACGCCCCCATGGGTTTCACGCAACTGACGCCCGGGATTGCATTGAGCAGCTCCCAGGTACGGTTGCGCTGCTCCAGCAGGCGGCCTTGGGGCAATACCAGATCATTGATGCTCTGGTAGCCGCCCAGGGCGGTCTGGATGGCGTGCTGGCTCGGCACGTTGGCACACAGGCGCATGTTGGCCAGCATGTCGATGCCTTCGATATAACTCTGGGCGTTGTGCTTGGGACCGGAGATGGCGATCCAGCCGGAACGGAAACCCGCCACGCGGTAAGACTTGGACAGGCCGTTGAAGGTCAGGCACAGCAGGTCTGGCGCCAGGGAGGCGGTGCACACGTGCACGGCGTCATCGTAGAGGATCTTGTCGTAGATCTCGTCGGAGAATACCACCAGGTTGTGCTGGCGTGCCAGTTCGAGCATGCCCAGCAGCACTTCCTTGGAATACACGGCGCCGGTCGGGTTGTTCGGGTTGATGATCACCAGGGCCTTGGTGTTCGGGGTGATCTTGGCCTTGATGTCGGCCAGGTCCGGGAACCAGTCGGCGCCTTCGTCACACAGGTAGTGCACCGGGTGGCCACCGGCCAGGGTCACGGCGGCGGTCCACAATGGGTAGTCCGGCGCCGGTACCAGTACTTCGTCGCCATTGTTGAGCAGGGCCTGCATGGACATCACGATCAGCTCGGACACGCCATTGCCCAGGTAGATGTCTTCGATGCCGACACCTTCGACCTGCTTCTGCTGGTAGTACTGCATCACGGCCTTGCGCGCACTGAACAGGCCTTTGGAGTCGCTGTAGCCCTGGGCGGTGGGCAGGTTGCGGATCACGTCCTGGAGGATTTCGTCCGGCGCTTCGAAACCAAAGGGCGCCGGGTTGCCAATGTTCAGCTTGAGGATGCGATGGCCTTCCTCTTCCAGGCGTTTGGCGTGCTTGAGCACTGGGCCGCGAATGTCGTAGCAGACGTTGGCGAGCTTGTTCGATTTGCTGACCTGCATGGCGATGTGATCCTGAAAATGAACGATCCAGACGGTGTGGGCACTACCGTACTGTGAATCCTGCGAAGGCCGCACCCATAAATACGTTTGAATGCCGGTAGCGCGGGTGCCAGACTGGCGTTTTGAAGAGGCGCAATCATACGTGCCGCCTGATCCATGGAAAAGACACAGATCAGGCTTTTTCAGTTGCCGAGGTGTACCGATGGAAAAGTTGGATAAAACGCTGGAGGAATGGCGGGAGATGCTCGACCCCGCGCAATATCAGGTCTGTCGACTGAAGGGCACTGAGCGCCCGTTCTCCGGCAAGTACAACGCCACCACCACGGATGGCGTGTACCACTGCATTTGCTGCAACGAACCGCTGTTCGATTCCAGCACCAAGTTCGATGCGGGCTGTGGCTGGCCTAGCTTCTACGAGCCGATTGCCGAGAGCGCGATGATCGAGATCCGCGACGTCAGCCACGGCATGATCCGCACCGAAGTCACCTGCGCCAAATGCGATGCGCACCTGGGGCATGTGTTCCCGGACGGCCCGCCGCCGACCGGCTTGCGTTACTGCATCAACTCGGTGTGCCTGGACCTCGTTCCGCGTTGAATTGAACGGCGCGGCACCCTGCAGGAGCCCGGCAAGACGGGCTCCTGCAAGGGAGGGGTAATAGCGAGGTATCAATTTCGCCAATTAAATTGCACGCAATTTAATTGGCGACTATCTTTTTCCTTTTTTCCCCGCTATTCGAGGCACTGCCATGAGCAACAACCTGCTGAGTATTCCTTGCACCACCATCAAGGGTGAGCAAAAGACCTTGGCCGATTTCGCCGGCAAGGCCATCCTCGTGGTCAACACCGCCAGCAAGTGCGGCTTCACCCCGCAGTACAAAGGCCTGGAGCAACTCTGGCAGCAGTACAAGGACCAGGGTTTGGTGGTATTGGGTTTTCCTTGCAACCAGTTCGGCAAGCAAGAGCCCGGTGACGAAGGCGCGATTTCCGAATTCTGCGAGCTGAATTTTGGTGTCAGCTTCCCGCTGTTCAAAAAGATCGACGTGAATGGCAGCGACGCCCACCCTTTGTTCGTACAGCTGAAAAAGCAGGCACCGGGTCTGCTGGGTTCCAAGGGGATCAAGTGGAACTTCACCAAGTTCCTGATCGGTCGTGACGGCCAGGTGGTCAAGCGTTTTGCCCCGACCACCAAGCCCCAGGACCTCACCCAAGAGATCGAAGCCCTGCTCAAATGACTGTCTCCCTGGCGCTCGACCATCAACTGTGTTTCAAGCTCTACGCAGCTTCCCGGGCGGTGACCCGAGCCTACAAGCCGATGCTCGATCAACTGGGCCTGACCTACCCGCAGTACCTGGTGATGCTGGTGCTATGGGAGTGGCATGCCACGACGCCGGCGCTACCCACGGTCAAGGCCTTGGGCGAGCGCCTGATGCTCGACTCTGGCACGCTCACGCCGCTGCTCAAGCGCCTCGAGCAGCTCGGCTGGGTCAGGCGTCAACGCAGCGCCAGGGATGAGCGCGAAGTGCACCTGAGCCTGAGCGAAAGCGGTGTGCAATTGCGCGACCAGGCCCATGGCCTGAAAACCCGGCTGCTGTGCGACAGCGGCATCGACCTGAACCAGGCCGACACGTTGCGCGATGGCCTGGACCAGTTGCTCCGGCAGATCAAAGACTTGTCGCCTTCGGCACCCATAGATCCAGCAAGCCGCTGAGCTCCTCGCGGCGAAATGGCTTGGCCAGGTAGTCATTCATGCCTGCAGCCCGGCAACGCTCGCGTTCTTCCGACAGGGCGTTGGCGGTCAGTGCGACGATCGGCAGGTCCGGCCAGCGCCCGCTGCGACGGATCTGTCGGCTGGCCTCGTAACCATCCATCACTGGCATATTGCAGTCCATCAGCACCATGTCGAAGGGTTGTTCCTCAAGAAACCTGAGTGCTTCGCCACCGTGGGCGGCCACGATCACCTCACACCCCAGTTTGCTGAGCATGCCCTTGGCCACCAGTTGGTTGACCGGGTTGTCCTCCACCAGCAGGATGCGCGCCCGGTGCATCAGGGGCGCGGCGTCCATCTGGATCGGGTCGAGGATCAGTTGCGCTTCGCTGCGCAGGTTGCGTTGCAGGATCTGATACAGCGCGTTGCGGCTCAATGGGCGCGCCTGTTGCTGCAACGGCGCCAGTGCCGCGACTTCTTCGCTGGGCATGAAATTGCCATAGGCGGTCACCAGCAGGATCGGCGCGCTAATGGCGGGGCGCAGGCGAAACAGGCATTCGGGGCAGTCGGTGATCAGCAGGTCCGGGGCTTGTCCGTTCAAGTCATCGTCTTGCGTGTAGCAGTGCGGTGTCAGCCCCCAGTGGGGCAGCAGGGTGGTGAGCAACTCTGTGAGGCCACTGCCGGCACTGGTAATGGCGATGACTTCCCCCTTGAGCGGTGTCGGTTGCACCGCAGGCAAATGGGTCGGCAATGGCAGGTCGGCACAGAACTGGCTGCCGAAGCCCACCTCCGAGCTGATGCTCAAGCGGCCCTGCATCGCTTCACACAGGTTGTGCGTCAACGCCAGGCCCAGGCCCGTGCCGCCAAACTGACGGGTGATGCCGGCGCCGGCCTGGGTGAAGGGTTGGAAGATCTTCACCTGAGCTTCCTGCGCAATGCCGATGCCGGTATCACACACCTCGATGCGTACCCGGCCCTCCTGCGCGCTGAGGCGAACATCCACACGGCCGAAGCGGGTGAATTTCAAGGCGTTGGACAGCAGGTTACTGACAATTTGCCGCACGCGGGTCGGGTCGCCCAAGACCTGGGCGGGAAACTGCGGGTCGATCAGGCAGGTCAGTTCGACGCTCGGCGCCGCGTTCTGCGACAACAGGTTGGCGGTGTCTTCCACCAGTGAGCCCAAATCGAACGGGATGCGCTCCAGCTCCAACTGGCCGGCGTCGAACTTGGACAGGTCGAGGATATCGTTGAGCAGCTCCACCAGCACTTTGCCAGAGTCATGGGCAATGGACAGTTGCTGGCGTTGCTCGGCGTTGAGTGGGCTGTCCAGCGACAGCGCGATCATCCCCAGCAGGCCATTGAGCGGGGTGCGAATCTCATGGCTCATGTTGGCCAGGAAGGCCGCCCGCGCCTGGGCCATGCCCAGTGCATGCATCTTTGCGGCTTCCAGTTCATCGTTGGACTGGCTCAGTCGCTGGTTGCTGGCCTTGAGCTCCAGGGTGCGGGCGGAGACGATATCTTCCAGTTGCCCCAGGTACTCGGTCAGCCGATCTTCAGCGTGACGGCGTTGCTGGATCTCTGTCTCCATGTTTTCGAACTGCTGGTTGGCGACGTTCACCAGCACGCCGATTTCGTCGTGCTCGTGGCCCGGTGGGCAGTCCAGGCGGGCCTGCCGGCGATTGCTCAGCTCGCGGATAATGCGCACCAGAGGCTGGGTCAACATCACGTAGAACAAGCCCAGCAGGATGCCGGTCAGCAACAGGCTGCGGGCGAAGCCGTTGAGTAGCGTGATCTCGGCACGGCGCAGAAAGCGGCTGCCAAAGGCGTAGGTATCCACATCCAGGCGCAGCACCCCAAGGGATTCGTTGGGCATGTGGCTGAGGAACAGGCGGTCCTCAAACTGACGGTTGGCACCGAACAGGAAGTCGCTGATAGGGCGGTAGGTGCTTTCTTTGCGCGGTCGGTCGACATCGGCCAGCACCACGCCGTTGTTGTCGATCAACTGGGCGTGAACGATGGCGGGGGAGTGCAAAAGGCCCAGGGTCAGTTCCTGGGCCAGTTCGGCGTCGATGTTGTAGGCGATGCGTGACGCGGGGTTGTGACTGATTTCGATCAACGAGCGAATTTCACGGTTGATGGATGCGTCTTCGCTGGCATAATCAATACCGATCTGGATCAGGCTGAGCAAGGTTCCCAAGACGAAACCGACCAGCACAGTCAATCTGGCTTGTTTATAAGACAAGCGGTGGGCGAACTTGATATCCATCGAGTGTTGAACCACTTCACGTTTCCCTTCGCCCGGCAAGCATAGCTGAACATCCACAAGCTCTGGCTTACCCGGCATGAATCGTTTTTTACGCAGCTTCGTGCGGTCTGCCGCAGGGTTGCCAATACGCCATCTTTTGCAAGAACTTGCCAGAGGAATAATCGTGGACTCTCGATTGAATGCCTTTCTTGAACGGGCTGAAACCGTGCTCGCCCGCCTGGAGCCATTGTTGCCCGCGCCGCGCCAGGCCATCGATTGGAACCAGTGCCTGGCGGCACGCTGGCAGCGTGAAGGCCGCAGTGGTTTCCTGTTGCCGCTGGACGTGAGCCTGGACATGCGCCTGTCCGACCTGATTGGCGTGGACAAGCAACGTGAAACACTGGCGCGCAATACCCAGCAATTCATCGATGGCCTGCCCGCCAACCATGCACTGCTGTGGGGTTCGCGCGGCACGGGTAAATCGTCCATGGTGCGCGCGTTGCTGGCCCAGCATGCCAAGGCGGGCCTGCGCCTGATCGAAATCGAGCGTGATCATCTCGCTGATCTGCCGCGCGTGGTCGAGCAACTGATCAAGTTGCCGCAGCGCTTTATCCTGTTCTGTGATGACCTGTCGTTCGAGGCCGGCGAAGGCGATTACCGCGTGCTGAAAAGCGTGCTGGACGGCTCCCTCGAACAGGCTCCGGAAAACGTACTGCTGTACGCGACCTCCAACCGCCGTCACCTGGTCCCGGAGAACCAAAGCGACAATGACAACTGGAAACGCGTGGATGGTGAGCTGCACCCCAGCGAAGCGGTGGAAGACAAAATTGCCTTGTCCGACCGTTTTGGCCTGTGGCTGTCGTTCTATCCGTTTACCCAGGAGCATTTCCTGGATGTGGTGGAGCACTGGATCGGCGAGCTGGCGAGCAAGGCCGGTTTGCAATGGCAGCGCGATGAAGCCCTCGACATCCTCGCCGTGCGCTGGGCGACCGGACGCGGCAACCGCAACGGCCGTTGCGCGTACCAATTTGCCCGTTACTGGGTAGGCCTTAAATTGTTGGAGCTTCAACCATGATCAATCTACACAGCGCTGGCACCGGCCTGGATGGCTATGCGATGCTCTGCGCGCAACTGGAGTCGCTGCTGGCCGATGAGCGCGACTTCATCGCCAACAGTGCGCAGTTTTCTGCGTTTCTGTTCAATCAGCTGGACGACTTGAACTGGGCCGGCTTCTATCTCAACCGCAACGAAGAACTGGTGCTCGGACCGTTCCAGGGCCAGATTGCCTGTGTGCGCATTCCCTTCGGTCGCGGGGTCTGCGGGACGGCGGCCGTAACGCGGCAAACCCAGCGGGTGGAGGATGTGCATGCGTTTCCCGGGCACATTGCCTGCGACAGCGCATCGAACAGTGAGCTGGTGGTGCCTTTGGTCAAGGACGGCAAGCTGGTTGGCGTTCTTGACCTCGACAGCCCGTCGCTTGCACGCTTTACGCTCCAGGACCAGGCGGGCATTGAACAGCTGGCGGCGATTTTCCTGCGTCTGACCGACTGCTGATCACGCAAGGGGCAGCAATGCCCCTTATTGACTCTCTGGGCTGTGGAGCTGCACTTGCAGCAACCTCTCCAGTTCCAGCATGGATTTTTCCAGGGTTTCCGCACCCGCCTCGATTAACGTCCAGTCATCGCCACGGGCACACGCCTGTTCGAGGGCTTCACACTGCCCGGCCAATGAGGCCGCCTGAACAATACGGGCGGCACCCTTGATCTTGTGGGCCTGCTCGATGATCTCCTGGAGTGGGGCGTGTGCGGTTATCAGTGCGGTCAGTGCCTGGCGATCGTTCCGGCTGCTGCTCAACAGCTCCTCCAGCAGTCGCCCATTCAACTGTGGGTCGCCGCCGGTCAAGGCCTCGAAGTTGCCAAGGTCCAGGTGCAACTCCACTGTTTGAGGGGCGATCTGCGCCAGTTGCCGCTCCAGAGTCGTGAGGCTGATGGGCTTGAACAGGCAATCGTTCATACCGGCCTGAGCACAGCGTTGTTTCTCTTCAGGCTGTGCATTGGCGGTAAACCCAAGCACCACGCACGGTGGCAGTTGCTCGCGCTGTTCGTATTCGCGGATCGAACGACTCAACTCGTAGCCATTCATGATGGGCATGTTGCAGTCGGCGATGACCAGGTCGAAGCGTTCCTGGCGCCAGGCCTGGAAACCGGCTGCGCCATTCTGGGCTGCCGTGAACTGGTGGCCCAGGTAGCCCAGTTGCTGGCACATCAGCAAGCGGTTGGCGGGATGGTCGTCCACCACCAGCACATTGAGTACCGGCGTGGTTGCGGGCTTCTCGGGTTTCTGTTCATCGGCTGCCTGTTCCGGCAGCAATCGCGGCATTCGCAGGTTGACATGTACCTGGGTGCCCACCATGGGCACGCTGCTCAGGCTCAGTTCTCCACCCATCATTGCGCACAGGCTGCGGCAGATCACCAACCCCAGGCCCGCGCCGCTCCTGGCGAGCTGCCCGGAATTGTCGGCCTGGGCAAAGGGTTCGAACAGGCGTTTCTGATCATCGCGGCTGATACCTATCCCGGTATCTTCCACCACCAGCTTCATCTCGACCTGTTGCACCAGCTTGGTGGGCAATACTTCAACGCGGATTTTTACCTGGCCACGTTCGGTGAACTTGATGGCATTGCTGATCAGGTTCGACAGCACCTGCTTGAAGCGCAGCGGGTCGATCAGGACTTCGGTGTCGTCCTGGTCGGGCTTGAACTCTAGGGACAGGCTGAGGGTTTTCTGGCGCGCCAGCCCGTCGAAGACACGCACCACCGACTCGATCACCTCGCGCAGGTTGACCCGTTCCGGCGCCAGGCTCAGGCGGCCGGATTCGATACGTGCGATGTCCAGGATATCGCCGATCAGCTCCAGCAGGTCCTTGGCCGAGTTATAGGCAACTTCGATGGCCGGGCGATCCAGGTGGCCATGGTCGGCGCGTTTGAGGGTCAGCTCCAGCATGCCGATCACCGCGTTCATCGGCGTGCGTATTTCATGGCTCATGGTAGCGAGGAACGTGCTCTTGGCCCGATTGGCTTCGTCGGCGCGCTCTTTGGCCGCGCGGATCTCATCGAACAATTGGCGGCGCTCGCTGATGTCAATCCAGCCACCGATGATTCCCTGCACCTCCCCGGTAGAGTCGCGGTAGGGCAGGATCCAGTGATAGATCGTCAGTTTCTTCCCGCGAATATGCAGGGTGCGGTCCAGGATCAGCGGGTTGCCTTCGGCCATTACCCGCTGGTAGTCGGCATGGTACTGCTCCGCGTCCGTCTCGAGGGCTTTGCTCATCTGCAGGGCACTTTTGCCGATCACGTCCTCACGCTTGACCTCGAACACTTGCAGGTAGCTGTCGTTGCATGTCTGTAGCAGGCCTTTACGGTCACGCACGTAGATCGGGTGCGGGGTTTCGTTGACCAGCGCGCGCATGAATTCGAACTGATCGTTGAGGGCGCGCTCAGCCATCTTGCGGTGCTTGATCTGACGGCGCATGTAGGCGTTCCAGGCCAGGGAGATCAACAGCAGCAGCCCGGTGCCGATGATGATACGGGCTATCAGCTGGTGGTAGTTGCGCCAATAGCTGTCGGAGGCGGCAGTGTAGCCCCGCCAGCGGCTGTTGATCACCCCCAGTTCATCCGGAGCGATGCTCAACAAGGCCTTGTCGAGAATCGAGCTGAGTTCGGTGGCACTGCGCGATGTGGCCAGGGCAAACATGGCTGGGAAGGTGCCGATGCTCGTACTCATCTGCAGCTTGTCCTGGAACACCTGGGACGACAGGAAGTAGTTGGCGACTACCAGGGAGTTCACCGCGCCTTCCACGTGACCCTGGGCCAACAGTTCCGAAGCCTTGAAGGTGTCGCTGGCTTTGACCAGTTGGACCTGGGGAAAGTCGCGACGAAGGATAGCCTCCAGAGGGTTGCCTGGCGTGATTGCCAGGCGTTTGCCGGCCATCTGCTCCAGGTTCAAGGGTGCATTGGGTTCTTTGCGTGTCAGCAGGACATAGGAGTTTTCCAGGTAGGGCCGGCTGAAGTTCAGTTGCGCCTCCCGCTCGGCGCTGGGCACGATGGCACCAATGATATCGGCCTTGCCGGCATCTACCTGTTCAATCATTTCGTTGACGTCGCGTTCGCGCCGGATCTCGAAGCGCAGCCCGGTACGCAGGCGGACCAATTCCAGCAGGTCGGCGGTGATGCCGCGGAAGTTGCCATCGGCATCGAAAAAGGTCAGTGGTGCGAAGGTTTCATTCACCACCACCTTGACCACCGGATGGTCTTTCAGCCAGCGCTCCTCGCGTTGGGTCAGTTGCAGCTTCTGATCGGACAGCAAGATGTCGCTGCCGGCGCTCCAGCGCTTGGCGATCATTTCCCGTTCGTTCATGGGCACGGTGGCCAGAACCGCGTCAACAATACTCAAGAGGGTGCGCTGATGTTGGGGCATGGCAAAGCTGAACCCGTAGGCTTCGTGTTTACCGAAGTTGGCCATGCGGATGTTCTTCAGGTAGCCCTTGTTGATCATGTAATGGGTGGAAATGGTATCGCCGAGGAACACGTCAGCCTGGTCGAACGCCACTGCATTCAGGGCATTTTGATAAGAGGGGTAGGCGCGGATGATCGCCTGGGGGTACAGCTTTTCCACTTCCGCCAAGGGCAGGTAGTGGTAGACCAGGGCCAGACGCATGCCGGCCAGGCCATCGTTCAGGCTGCGGGTTTCACCTTCGCGGGTGACCAGCACCGGTTGGTCGACGGCATAGGGTTCGGACAGCGTGAGGTTGGGGTTCGCCGCCTCGAAGCCGTTGGAGGAGCCCAGTAAATCGATATCCCCGGTTTCAAGCGCACGGATGGCCGCCTCACGGGAAGGGTAACGCAATACCTTCACTGGCAAGGCCAGCGCCTTGGCCAATAGGCCGGCGTAATCAGCGGTCAGTCCTTCGTAGTCGCGACCACTGGACGTGAGGTCGAACGGAGGATAGTCAGGGGCCGCAGTGCCCAGCACCAGTTCGCGCTTGTTTTGCAGCCATTGGCGTTGGGTCTTGTTAAGGTTGGTTTCCAGTTGAACAGAGCCTGCACGGCTCAACAAGGTGAAATGTTCCGGGCCCGGTTGATGGTTCGCGAGCACGGCGGTACTGAAGCACAAACCGGCACTCAATATAATCAGATAGTCCTTTATACGCCTGGGCATCCGCTTTCTCACACTAGCGCGTTTCGTTTTGCCATCTCGATAAGTTCTACCAAGGATTTGGCTTGAAGTTTTTGCATCAGCCTCTTTTTGTAAGTGCTTACTGTTTTGTTGCTCAGGAACATACCTTTTGCAATTTCCTTATTGGTGCGGCCTTGTGCAAAAAGTTGCAATACCATAAGTTCGCGGTCGTTGACGTTTTTGAACAGTTCAAGCTCCTGGGACTCGACGCCGTCTGCACCATTGGCGTTCAGTGCCTGGCTGGGGAAGTAGTTGTAGCCGGACAACACCGCGCGGATGGCGCTCAGCAATTCACTCAGGTCGCCTTCCTTGCACACGTAGCCGTCGGCGCCCGAGCGCATGCAGCGGGTGGCGAACAGGGTGGGGGACTGGGCCGTCAGGATCAGGGTTTTCATCGGTGTGTTCATTGCGTTGAATCGGCAGAGCACCTCGAGCCCGTCCAGTTTGGGAATGCTGATGTCGAGGATGATGAGGTCGGGCAGGCATTCGCGGACCATTTGTATGGCGTCGCATCCGTTGTCCGTTTCTCCCACCACTTTGTAGCCCTCATGTTCCAACAACATTCGGATTGCAAGCCGTATAACCGGGTGGTCATCGATAATAAAAACTGAGTTCATGATCACATTCCGTGCAAGAGCAAATAAAGCGGGCACATTAGCTCAGAAGCGGAGGCGGGAGCATGAGCACAGAGGGGTGTAGATATAAAACAGGAAAATTCCTACATTAAAAAAGGTAAAAGCCTACCAGCTGCTCGGGCTATGTGAAGTGATGTGCCAGCGCTTGGGAGATAAATGAATTAAATGTCGCCGCTATGGAGTTAACTGGCCCGGTGCAGTGCTTTTTCTTTGAGACTGATGTTTAAAATCCTACATGTGTAACCGAAGTAATGGGCAGATCAAACGTGCCAACTCATCTTTGTTCAGCGGCTTTGACAAATAGCCGAGCAATGGCAGGCCACGGTCCACCGCTTGGGCTATCAGGGTGGCGAGTTCTGTCGTGGGCAATCCGCTCAGAAGGATGGCGGTTGTGGTAAAGCGTCGGCGACTGGCAATTTCAATCAGTTCGAGCCCCGGCAGGTCGGGCAGGCACTGGTCGCACAGGATGATGTCGAAAGGCACCTCGGCCTGCGACATCAAACAGATTGCCTGTTCGGCGCTTTCGGCGGGGGTCACCCGTGCGAAGCCGAAGCTTCTGAGCAGGCACTGGGTGGCGAGGAGTTGAAACGGATGATCCTCCACCAGCAGGATACGAAGCGGATAACTGGGCATTGGGGGGGCACACGGTGAGTCAAGCGTCGAGGGAGGGCGCGTAGGAACTGTTCGCCTGGGTCGCCCGGAGCGTGCGTGATTATTCAGCAGGTGCTTGTGCGAATTCGATCAGGCCGCTCTGTTCCCTTCGTAGGTCGATTCCTCTCGGGTAACAGGCGGCTTGATCGTACTCGTCATTGGGGGCTGGAGCGCCCGGTCATTTCCCGGGCCATTTCGGTGGCATAGCTGTCGGTCATGCCGGCGATGAAGTCGATCATGCGCAGGAACGAGGCGTGCAAAGGCCATTGGGGGTTTGGCGCGTTGTTACCCAGCAGGTCGAGAATGCGCCGATTCTTGAACGACGGCGTACGCCCGCCATGCTGCTCCAGGGCTGCACCGCAAAAGGCGTTCAGCAGAATTTCCAAGGTGGTGTAGGCGCCGATTTCATGCAATGTCTTGCGCTTGTCCTGGAAGATCTTCTTGCGCGCCATGTCCTTGGCGTCCAGCACGCAACGCTTGGCCGGGCCGTGCATGTGCTCCACCAGGTCGCCGGGCAGGGTACCGGCGAGCAAGGCATCCTGTTGTTCGACAAAGGCCCGCGCGGCCGCGTTGGTCAGGTGTTCGATAGCCTTGCCCCGCAGGATCGCCAACTTGCGCCGCCGGGAGTCCTGCGCGCCGAGTTGGCGATAGGTCTGCGGCAGGTCATCGCCTACCAGGTCTAGCAGCAGCGACTCGACCTCGGTGTACTCCAGCAACTCCATTTCCAGGCCGTCTTCCAGGTCGATCAAGGCGTAGCAGATGTCATCTGCTGCCTCCATCAGATACACCAGCGGATGCCGGGCCCAGCGCTGTTCTTCGAGTTGCGGCAGGCCGAGCTTGTGGGCGATCTGCTCGAGGATCGGCAATTCGCTCTGGTAACAGCCGAACTTGTGTTTTTTATAGCCCAGGGAGTCGGCGTGGCGGGCGGTCCAAGGGTATTTCAGGTAAGTGCCCAGGGTGGCGTAGGTCAACCGCGTGCCGCCGTCGAACTGGTGATATTCAAGCTGGGTGAGCACGCGGAAACCTTGGGCGTTGCCTTCGAAATTGAGGAAGTCATTACGCTCGGCGCTGCTCATGTCATCCAGCCAGCCGCGGCCTGCGGCCTGCTGGAACCAATGACGGATGGCGTCTTCGCCGGAGTGCCCGAACGGCGGGTTGCCGATGTCATGGGCCAGGCAGGCCGATTGCACCACCATGCCCAGGTCGCTCGGGTCGCACCAGTCGGGCAGGGCGCTGCGCAACGTTTCGCCGACGCGCATGCCCAGGGAGCGGCCTACGCAGCTCACTTCCAGGGAATGGGTCAGGCGGGTGTGAATGTGGTCGTTGCTCGAGACCGGGTGCACTTGGGTCTTGCGGCCCAGGCGGCGAAATGCGCCAGAGAAGATAATACGGTCATGGTCTTTGTGGAACGGGCTACGGCCCAGTTCTTCCGGGCTGTGCAGCGGTTTGCCTAGACGTTCGCGAGTCAGCAGGGTGGGCCAATCCAAGGCGGGTACTCTCCGTGCGGTGAATGACCCTCCCAGCTTCCCGGTTCAGCGCGGGCTGGGCAAGCGAAAATCTACAGCCCGGCCGCGTCGATATCGATTAACAGCAAACGCTGACCGTTATCAAAGAACTGTCCGGCGGTGAGGCAATACTGGTTGGTGGTCGCGTCGCGGTAGGTCGAGGAGAGGGTCAGACGACGCTCGTCCCACCCTTCGGCCAACAGGTGATAGAAATACGGGCGCCACGACCAGTTATGGCCCAGATAAAGGCTGTCGGCCTGCCAGGCGTCCTGACGCCATTCGAAATTGGGCGTCAGCTGAGTGCCGTGTCGGTCGCATTGGTAGAAGCGCAGCAGCCAGGGGAACGCCGGCAGTTGGGGCAATTGGCTCAGCGGCGCCTGTGCCTGGGCCCAGGTTTGCAGGATTTTCATCAGCTCTGCCAATTGCTGGCGCAATTGCATGATGCGCCCGCGTTCCGCCAGTTTTTGCTGAACGTAGGCGGTGCGCAACTCTGCAAAACGCGGCACGAAGGCGTCGGCGGCAAACCAGTCCAACTGTGCCTGGGCAAACAGATAGCCCTGCACATAACGCGAGCCGCACTCCAGGGCGAAGCTCAACTGTGCTTCGGTTTCCACGCCTTCGGCAATGATCCAGCAGCCGGTTTTCTCGGCCATCTGTGCCAGCGCCCGCACCACTTCGCTGCTCGGCCCGCCGCGGGCCGCTTCCTGAAACAGGCGCATGTCCAGCTTGAGAATGTCTGGTTGCAATGCCAGCACCCGGTCGAGCTGGGAATAGCCGGCGCCGAAGTCATCGATGGCGATACGCGCACCGGCCTCGCGGTAACGCGCGACCACGTCAGCCAGGCGCTGGATGTCGCCACCCAGTTCGGTGATCTCGAACACGATCCGTCGCGGGTCGACACCATGGCTGTGAATCTGTTTCAGGCTCGGCAGGGCTTGGCCCGGACGCAGGCGGTTGATCCAGCGCGGCGAGATGTTCAGGCTCAGGAACCAGTCGGCGGGTGCTTCATGCAAGCGGCTCAGGGCATTGTCGCGAATCTGCCGGTCGAGACGGCGCAAGGTCACGCCTGGGGTGCGCGGGTCGGCGAACAGCGGCCCCACCGATTGCAGGCGCCCGTCGGCCTGGCGCAGGCGGCCGAGGGCCTCGACACCGGCGATGCGGCCGGTGGCGGTATCGATAAACGGCTGGAAGCAGGCGAGCGGTTGCCCGTCGATCACGGGGCCTCCTTAAGCGAGGTGGCTGAAAAAAAGCCCGGCCCTCGAAAACGAGGGCCGGGCCGATTCTGTTAGCAAGAATGCAGCCAGCCAGGCTCAACTTTTGCGCGAAGTGCCCTGCATGGCCAATTTGATCAGCGGGATCAACCCGGCACCGAGACGCACCAGGCGTGTCAGGCTGCTGATACCGCCGCCCTTGGCGCCTTTGCCGGTGAAAAAGCCCATCAGCGTCACCGCAGCAACGCCCCACAGCGGCGCGTGCTTGATGCCCAGGCTGTCCTGCCAGTGACTGCCCAGGTTGCGCACCTTGTTCAACGGCAGCATCAGTTGCTGGGACTCGTGGCGGATTTCCTGACGGTGCATTTCCATGCGCAGCCGGATCAGCGCTTTGCGCATTTCCCGCCGTGACGTGTTTTTTGGCATTTCAGTCAGGCTCATGGCAGCAGACGCTCCCGGTCATTGGCCAGCTCTTCGAGGGTGGCGTGGAATGGCGTGGATTCATCGAACACCGCCGCTTTCAAGCGCACCCCGCAAAAGGCTGCGGCAAGACTGTAGAACACGCAGAGGCAGATGATTCCGGTCAGGCGGTAGCCGGTGTCCCAGACCAGGATCATCACCAGTGTCGACAACCCCACCAGCAACAGCAGTGCAAACACCAGCGCCAGGCCGGCAAACAGCAGAAGGCTGACGGTGCGGGCTTTCTGTTCCTGCAATTCGATGCCGAACAACTCGACGTGGCTGTGCAGCAAGCCCAGCACGGCTGCGCCCAGGCGCCTTGAAGTCGTCCCCGTGGACGAGCCGGTTTCGCCGATAGACATGATTAGCGCCTTGTGGCCAGCAGGCCGATCAGAAAGCCCACGCCGGCGGCAATGCCCACCGACTGCCAAGGGTTGGCTTGCACGTAATCTTCAGTCGCGGTGACCGCCGCCTGGCCGCGTTCGCGCAGCGAGTCTTCAGTCTGCTTGAGGGTTTCGCGGGCCTGGAGCAGGGTATCGTGGATCTTGGCCCGTAGCTCATCAGCCTGGTCACCGGCGAGCACCTTGGTGTCGTCCAGCAACCTTTCGGTATCAGTCACCAGGGTTTGAAAATCCGCCATCAATATTTCTTGAGCAGTCTTTGCAGTTCTTCTGGCCATGGTTATCTCCGTGATGGGCTGTTTTGTACTTAGTGGTTTCGAGTCACCGGCGTCGGTGAAGGTTCAGTGCAATTGTGTGGTACAGCTTTTGCTTTGCCTTGGTGCGCAGGCCCCGGGGCCTGCGCTGAATCCGGGCGGTCGGGCAGGAAGCCTTGAAAAACCTTACCCTAAATAACTGAAACTCGCGGAAAAACCCTGTCGGCAACGGCCTGTTGTGTTGATCGCTGCGCTAAATCGGTTCATGCCCTCTGCAGAGGGGCGGGACCGGCGGTGCCAATTTAGTGCGCGCAACCCGGGCTTGAACCGCTTTGGTGCTTTTTGCCTTACTGCAGGCCTGCCAACTTCCATGGAAAATGTGCAAAGTGCAGTGGACACGCTTGTCCACAGCTCCAACACCCTGTTTATCCTGATCGGGGCGGTCATGGTCCTGGCCATGCACGCTGGCTTCGCGTTCCTCGAAGTCGGCACGGTGCGCCAGAAGAACCAGGTCAACGCCCTGTCGAAGATCCTCAGCGACTTCGCCATCTCCACCCTGGCCTATTTCTTTATAGGCTATTGGATCTCCTACGGGGTGAGCTTCATGCAACCGGCGGCGGTGATCAGCGCCGACCATGGCTACGGCCTGGTGAAGTTCTTCTTCTTGCTGACCTTCGCGGCAGCAATCCCGGCGATCATTTCCGGGGGGATTGCCGAGCGTGCTCGGTTTGCGCCGCAACTCTGCGCAACCGCGTTGATCGTGGCGTTTATCTACCCGTTTTTCGAAGGCGTGGTGTGGAACGGCAATTTCGGTCTGCAAGCCTGGCTGCTCGCGACCTTCGGCGCCAGCTTCCATGATTTCGCCGGCTCGGTGGTGGTCCACGCCATGGGCGGCTGGCTGGCGCTGGCGGCGGTGTTGCTGCTTGGCCCGCGCAACGGGCGCTACCGCGAAGGGCGCCTGGTGGCGTTCGCGCCGTCGAGCATTCCGTTCCTGGCATTGGGGTCGTGGATCCTGATTGTCGGCTGGTTTGGTTTCAACGTGATGAGTGCGCAAACGTTGAATGGCGTCAGTGGCCTGGTGGCGGTCAACTCGCTGATGGCCATGGTTGGCGGCACCGTCGCGGCTTTGATCATCGGCCGCAACGATCCGGGTTTCCTGCATAACGGTCCGCTGGCCGGGCTGGTGGCCATCTGTGCGGGTTCCGACCTGATGCATCCGGTGGGCGCACTGGTCACTGGCGCAGTCGCTGGTGGTTTGTTCGTGTGGTTCTTTATCGCCGCCCAGGATCGCTGGAAGATCGACGACGTGCTGGGCGTGTGGCCGCTGCATGGCCTGTGCGGCGTGTGGGGTGGCATTGCCTGCGGCATCTTCGGCCAGACGGCATTGGGTGGCCTGGGCGGTGTCAGCCTGGTCAGCCAGTTGATCGGCACTGCCCTTGGTGTGCTGGTCGCGCTGGTCGGTGGCCTGCTGGTGTACGGCGTGATCAAGCGCGTGCACGGACTGCGCCTGAGCCAGGAAGAGGAGTATTACGGCGCGGACCTGTCGATCCACAAGATCGGCGCGGTCAGTCAGGATTGATCGGCTCGTCTGCCTGGCGATAAAAACCGTGCAGCAGGCGGTAGCGGTTGTGTCGCACATCGTCAACCCGCGCCTGCACCTGTTGGTCCGGCAGGCCCAGCAGGATCAGGGCGTGGGAGGCGAGCATCAGGCTTGACTCCAGCAGTTCGGGCACCACTTCGCTGGCGCCTGCGGCCTTCAGTTCAGCCAGTTGGCTGTCATCGCGGGTGCGCACCAGGATCGGCACTTCGGTGTTGATCCGGCGTGCTTCTTTCAACACCACCAGCGCGACGTCGGTGTTGTCCACCGCAATCACCACCAACCGCGCGCGTTCCAGGCCGACCGCACTGAGCAAGGCGCCACGCCGGCAATCACCGTAGTGCACGCTGCTGTCTTCGGTGGCGGCTTCCTGTACCCGTTCCGGGTCGTCATCCAGAGCGATGAATGCCTGTTGTTCCTGGCGTAGAAAGCGCCCGATGGATTGGCCGACGCGACCATAGCCGCAGATCACCGCGTGACCGTGCAGCTCGGCGTTGAGCGCGGTGATGGCTTCCAGTTGTACTTGCTGGTTGGGCTTGCGGTGCAGGCGCAGGGCAATGCCCGGCGCGGCACGCAGCAGCAGCGGCGTCAGTAGCATCGAGCAGAAGGTGGCGGCGAGCAGCAAGCCGTTGAATTCATCCGGGATCAACCGGCTCTGTTGCATCTGTGCCATCAACGCAAAGCAGAACTCGCCGCCTTGGGCCAGCGCCAGGCCGCTGCGCCAGGCGGTTTCGCTGTCGCTGCCGCGCAGCTTGACCAGCGCGGCGACCACACAGCCTTTGACCAGCATCAAGGTGAGGGTCAGGGCGAGGATCAACAGGCTGTGGCTGACGAACAGTTGCAGGTCGATCAGCATACCGATGCTGACGAAAAACAGCCCCAGCAGGATATCGCGAAACGGACGGATATCTGCCTCGATCTGATGGCGGTAGTGGCTTTCTCCCAGCAGCATGCCGGCCAGGAACGCGCCGAGGGCAGGGGAGAGCCCCAGCAGGTGGGTGAGCCAGGCGGTCAGCAACACAATCACCAGCGCTAGCAGTACAAACAACTCGGCCGAATGGGAGGCGGCGACTTCATGAAACAAGCGCGGCAACAACCAGCGACTGGCGAGCAGCAAGCCGACAAACAACACCACGGTCTTGCCCAGGGTCAGTGGCAGCGCCCAGTACCAGGCTGGTTCACCGGTGCCGGCAAACACCGGCACCAGGGTCAGTAACAGCACCGCTACCACATCCTGGAACAGCAACACGCCAATCGCGTTCTGGCCATGGCTGCTGAAGATTTCACCGAGGCTGGTCAACTCCTTGCTAACGATGGCCGTGGATGACAGCGCCAGCCCTGCGCCCAGTAACAACGCGACGCCTGGCGCCACACCCAGGATCATCAACAAGATGCCCAGCAGCGCCCCGCAGCCCAATACCTGCAAACTGCCCAGGCCAAACACCACGCGGCGCAGGGCGAGCATCTTGGTCAGGGAGAACTCCAGGCCCAGGGAGAACAGCAGGAACACCACGCCCAGTTCGGCGAGGTCGGGCAGCTCTTCGCTGTCATTCACCCAGTCCAGCGCGGTCGGTCCTACGGCCAGGCCGACGCAGAGGTAGCCCAGCACCGGCGGCAATTGCAGCCGGCGAAACAGCGCAATCACCACCAGGGATGAGGCCAGAATGATCAGCAGGTTGGCAAACACACGCATCTCCGTTGCAAGGGGGCAGGCAAAAAGCCGCGAGAATCGCTGAAACAGTTATAGGCCATGGTGACCTGGGTCAGGGTTTTTGGGGGCTGGTTTCTCGCCACAGATTTTCGTCAGGCTTAGAATGTTGGCCTACTTTCTGATCAGGTCCATTCGTCATGCTTCCTGAATGCCAGCTATTCGGCACCCTGGGTTGCCATCTGTGTGAAATCGCCGAAGCCGAAATCATGCCGCTCGTCGAACACGGGTTGTTGGTGGAACTGGTGGATATCGCCGACCCCGACGACCTGACCGAAGCCTACGGCCTGCGGATTCCGGTACTTCGCAGGGTGGACACCGGGGCGGAACTGGATTGGCCATTTGACTCACAACAGGTCGTGACCTTCCTTCGTTGAGTTTATGCGATGGCAGGTTTCCAAATATTACGTTACTGTATGTTTGTACAGCGATTGAATAGAGGGAACGCCCGTGGTGAATGTCGAACAACTGAAAAGCAGCGTCAATCGCATGTCCGCCGATGTCGTGCGCGACGCGGTGAACGAGCTGCGCCTCGATGGCCTGGTCACGGAAGGCAAGACGCCGTTCAACAAAGTGCATTTCAATACCTGCTTTGCCGAGATCGAGGCGCTGTTCCAGCGCGCCGGTTACCACAAGCAGCTGGATGTGGTGGGTTACCAGGGCTTGTTATACGCGTTGTATGATCCGGGTCGCTGGGAAGCCGTGGACGTGCTGCGCTGGCTAAAGGAATTCACCGAGGCCGCCAGTGCCTCGCCGATTCTGCGGGCGGAGTTGGCCAAGGCTTGAGATCCGCCCTAGGCTCAGTCCCGCTCCATGCGGGATAATGCCCGCCGGTTTTCCCAGGCTTCGAGCATTTCATGTCCACTTCCGTTTTTATCCCATCCGAGCACCAAGCCAGTACCCTGTATTTGCCGCCCGGGCCTTGGGCGACAGTGCTCGAGTGCCTGTGCGAGCACTTCCCGGCGATCGGCCGTGAACACTGGATCGACCGCATTGCCCGGGGCCGAGTGCTGGACATCAACGGCAGCCCCATCAGCCTGGCCCTGGCCTACAAGGAAGGCCTGTGCATCTATTACTTTCGCGAAGTGCCCAACGAAAAAGTCATCCCGGTGCAGGAAACCATCCTGTACGCCGACGAACACCTGGTGGTCGCCGACAAACCGCACTTCCTGCCCGTGACCCCCGCCGGTGAATACGTCGAGCAAACGCTGCTGCGGCGCTTGATTCGCCAGTTGGACAACCCATCGCTGGTGCCCCTGCACCGCATCGACCGGCATACGGCGGGGCTGGTGCTGTTCTCGGCCAACCCGGCCAGCCGCTCGGCGTATCAGCAACTGTTTCCCACACGCCAGATCGACAAGTTCTACGAAGCCATCGCTCCGGCCCTGCCGAACCTGACGTTCCCCCTGGTGCATAAAAGCCGCCTGGTCGATGGCGAGCCGTTCTTTCGCATGCAGGAAGAGCCTGGCGCGAGTAACACCGAAACGGCGGTGGAAGTGCGCGAAAAGAACGGCGATCTATGGCGTTATGGCCTGTTTCCCGTAACCGGCAAGAAGCACCAGCTACGCGTACACATGACCGCACTCGGCGCGAGTATCTGCAACGATCCGTTCTACCCGAACGTGATCAAGGACGCCGTAGACGACTACGCCAACCCGCTTAAACTGCTGGCCCAGGGTGTGCGGTTTAGCGACCCGGTCACAGGTGTCGAGCGCAATTTCCGCAGCCAGATCACCCTCGACTGGTAACCGCCAGAAACGACAAGGCCCGCGCGAGGCGGGCCTTGATGGCAAACGCTAAGGCTTACAAGTCTTTGACGGTGCGAACCTGATCTTTGTTGATGCGGGTACGCTTGCCGTCAAGTTGTTCGAATTCGTAGAAACCCGAATCTTCGTTGTATTTAGGGGTGTCGACGGCCTGGATTTCGCGGCCGTCATTCAGGGTGATCACTGTCGGCGAGGCACAACCGGCGAGGGTGGCGAGGCCCAGTGCAAGCATGAGAGCGGCGATGGTCCGTTGAGTCATGAGTTTGTCTCCGAGATAATTCTTTTGAATAGCTGACCTTGTGACGCTCACGGCGTCGACAAAGTTCCGGGTGCGAGGTTCATTCTGACACGCCCGGGCGCGTCTGTAACAGCTCCGGCGTATTAAGGTTGGCCAGGCGCGGGTCATCCGCCGGGCACTCCAGGCCCACGCCGCCCAGTTGCAGGAAGAGCTTGCGCGGGCTGCGCTCACCGGCTTGCCAGGCGCTCTCCACCGCGTCCAGCAGGGCGGTGGGGAGGATGCAGATCAGCGGCTCCCAGAACTCACCATGGCGTACCATCACCGGCAGCCGCGGGTTGCGCCGTGCAGTGTCACACAGGCCGGCGAGCAACCCTGCGTCGACGTGCGGCACATCGCACGGCAGTATCAACAGGTGGGTGTGGCGCGCGGAGGCGAGTCCCGCGCGGATACCGGCAAGCGGGCCGGGAAAGTCCGGGCTGTCGTCGTTCACCAGTTGGTCGGCGTATGCGGCGTAGTGCTCCAGGTTGCGGTTGCACGAGATGATCAGGTCATCCGTCAGCGGCCGCACCAGGCGCTGGAGATGGGCGATCAAGGGTTGGCCATGCCATGCCAGCAAGCCTTTGTCCTGGCCGCCCATGCGCTGGCCACGCCCACCGGACAGCAGCAAGACCGAACAGGGCAGTGATGATGAATCGATAGGCATGGCGGTTCCGCAGCGGCAGTAAAAGGGGGGGCTGTGATATAACATCGGGCTGTTCCTTCGACAACCGGACCGTGCCATGAAAGCCAAGGCAGATGCGCCCTTCGTACCCCTGAATATCGCTGTATTGACCGTCAGCGACACCCGCACCCTCGACACCGATACCTCCGGCCAAGTCTTTGTCGACCGCCTCACCGCTGCCGGGCATAACCTGGCCGAACGCGTGCTGCTCAAGGACGACCTCTACAAGATCCGCGCCCAGGTTGCCCACTGGATCGCCGAAGACGTGGTGCAAGTCGTGCTGATCACCGGCGGCACCGGCTTTACCGGCCGTGACAGCACCCCCGAAGCCGTGAGCTGCCTGCTGGACAAGCAGGTCGATGGTTTTGGCGAACTGTTCCGCCAGATCTCCGTGGCGGACATCGGCACCTCTACGGTGCAGTCCCGCGCCCTGGCGGGGCTGGCCAATGGCACCCTGGTGTGCTGCCTGCCAGGTTCCACCAATGCGGTGCGCACCGGCTGGGACGGTATCCTCGCCGAGCAATTGGACAACCGTCACCGTCCGTGCAACTTCGTCCCGCACCTGAAACAGGCCGAGCCTTGTGAATCCCGTGGGTAAGCCGGGCAAGACCGGCGCCCTCATGCCGGTGGAAGACGCCTTGGCGCAACTGCTGGCCATGGCCGAAGCCGCACCGATCCGCGAGCAGGAAACCTTGCCCCTTGCGCACTGCGACGGGCGTGTATTGGCCCTGGACCTGGTCTCCACGCTCGACCTGCCACCCTGGCCGAACAGCGCCATGGACGGCTATGCGGTGCGTCTGTCGGACTGGACCGGCGAGCCCCTGGTGGTCAGTCAGCGCATCTTCGCAGGCCAGGCGCCGCAACCCTTGGCTGCGGGCACCTGCGCGCGCATCTTTACCGGCGCCCCGGTACCCGAAGGCGCCGACTGCGTGGAGATGCAGGAAAACGCCGTGGTCCATGCCGACGAGCGCGTGAGCTTCACCGAACCCCTGCACCTCGACCAGAACATCCGTCCACAAGGCCAGGAAACCACGGCAGGCGAGCTGGTTTTGTCGGCAGGTACGCGCCTGGGTCCGATTGAACTCGGACTTGCCGCCTCCCTGGGTCGTGACCGCCTGGACGTGGTGCGCCGCCCGCGTGTGGCGGTGCTGTCCACCGGTGATGAGCTGATCGAGCCGGGCTTGCCACTGGGGCCGGGCCAGATCTACAACAGCAATCGGCGGGTGCTGTGCTCGTGGTTGACACGTATTGGCTGCGAAGTGATCGACGCCGGCATCCTGCCCGACGACCTTGAGCAAACCCGTACGCGCCTGGGCGACCTGGGCAGTGTCGACCTGATCCTGTCGACCGGCGGCGTGTCGGTGGGCGAGGCGGATTTCCTCGGCATTGCCCTGCGCGAAGAGGGCGAACTGGCCCTGTGGAAACTGGCGATCAAACCGGGCAAGCCGCTGACGTTCGGGCATTTTCGTGGCGTGCCGGTGATTGGCCTGCCAGGCAATCCGGCGTCGACGCTGGTGACCTTTGCGCTGTTGGCCCGGCCTTATCTGCTGCGCCGCCAAGGTGTGCAGGATGTCGAGCCGTTGCGTTTCGAAGTGCCGGTGGGCTTCACCTGGCCTAAACCTGGCAACCGCCGCGAGTACCTGCGTGGTCGCATCGAACAGGGCAAGGCGATCATCTACCGCAACCAGAGCTCCGGTGTACTGCGCAGCGCGGCGTGGGCGGAGGGGGTTGTCGAGGTGTTGGAAGGCACGACGCTGGCTATCGGCGATCGGGCCAACTTCATTCCGTTGAGTGAGGTATTTGGCTGACACACAATTCACCGGTGGCGGGGGCACACTCAAGATAAGTCCTATGAGCCATCCAGAACGGGCAGGTTAATTTTCTGAGTCTTGGTTACTGGAGGCCTGACGATGACTATTCAACCTGCTACTTCCGTTCCTGGCGTGGCGGCACCTGCTCGCGCCGAACCCGGCTTGCCCGCTGCAGCGTCAATCAATTCAAGCACTGCACGTGGGGTTTTGAATCAACTGATCGGCATGCCGCTTTCCGAAAATACTTATCGGGAGCGGCTTGCCTGCATGATCGCCGATCCGAGTATTACCTCCTGGCAGGCGCTGACGCGTGATCCTGGGCAGTTGCAACGATTGCAGGACAATGAACGGCTGCGGTGGGCCGACCCGGCTGCGGCTGACGAAACCTTGCCGACACTGGCACAGGCTCTGGGCAAGAAAAATGTCTGGCTGCCTGAGGTGGACAGCCTCAATGCCAACATCCTGAAGAACCTGACCGCACAGGTGGCAGAAAAATACCTGACGCAATTCCAGTCCATTCTTCAAGACCCGGCACCTGCCTTGTCGCAGGATGTCTCGATAGTTCGGGGTGCGCCATCAGCGGGTAAAACCACCTTTCTCACCGGCCAGTTCGCGCTCAACACCGATATTGTCAAGAACATGATCCAAAACCGTATGCCCGGCACGAGCATGTTGCAGGTGCATGACCAGGGCGCGGCGTTGGTTCAGCAGTTCATTAGCTCCATGGAAAAGCGCCTGGGGCAGCCACTGACGCGGGATGCGTTGTACCTGTGGCCAAACGATTTCAACCAGAAAATAGCCGATATCGCACGCTTGAGCCAGGAATCCAAGTTGCATTTCCACGATATCCAGGTGGACCTCGCGACTTTGTGCTGTCGGATTCTCAAGCGCGGCACCGATGAGGCGGTGATGGACTTCAATGTCCTGAGCCAGTTTTTCAGTGCGGGTCTGGAGCATCGTGGCCCGAGTATCGAGTCGGTCAAGAACAGTCAGGACAGGCTTAAGGAGTATTCACTGTCGGCCTGGAACGGTCAGCAGAATGTGCTCGTTGCTCAACGCGCACCCGGTGCCAAGGATTTTGTGATCAAGGATCAAGCCCTGTTCGATAAGGTCACTGCCCGGGATAGCCGTTCCATACAGGCAGAGGTAGAGAGTGTTCGCAACACCGTGATTGACGCGCCGTTCATCGAGGCCTTCACCGCGCCACTTCCGCCTGCGCAGGCGAGTGCGTTTGGTGCGGCATTGCGGCGGTATGAGGGGCTGACGTTCGAGCAGGCGTTGAAACAACACGCTCAGCGCAAGCCGGTTGCCACCTCGGTAGCGGCCCGCATGTTGGCCGGTGTGGTGCCGGGCTGATTCAGTAGTCATCCCCGCGTTCGGTCACGTCGCGCTCTACCGGTGCGGTGTGCGGGTCATACCCCACCGGAAACTTGCCCTTCAACGTCCAGGCAAACGCAATGATCTCGGCAATCGTGCGGTACAGCTCCTCGGGAATACTGTCGCCCAGCTCCATCCGTGCCAGCAGCTTGACCAGTTCGGCGTTTTCGTAGATCGGTACTTCATTGTCCCGCGCCAGCTTCAGGATGGCTTCGGCCAGGGCGTCATCGCCCTTGGCCGTCAGCGTAGGTGCCTGCTGGCCGTCGTATTTGAGGGCAATCGCCTGGCGCGGCGGTGTCGGGTTCTTCATGCGGTTTCATCCACCCAGCGTTGTTCCAGTCCGGTTTTCGGCCCGCGCGGTGGGGTGCCGAGGTGGCAGTCGAGGTCGCCGACGTTGATGCCCGAGGTCACCAGGCGTTCGCGCAGGGTGCCCAGGTGGCTTTCGATCAGGCTGGCGGTGAAGGGGCGGGAGGCCCACAGCTGGCTGGAGAGTTTGCCCTGGCTCAATTGCGCCTGGACCTGCAACGGCCCGAGCGGCTCCATGTCGAAAGCCAGTTCGACGCGCCAGAGCATCTGCTTGGCGTCCTTCTTCTCCTTGCGTTCGGGCTGGTCCTTGTCCGGTGCCGGTTCTTCGCGCTGGAACTTGACCTGCAACGGCACGATGTCCTGCAACGTGCGCATGGGGATTTCCAGTTGCCAAGTGGTTTGCAAGCGGCCGTCGGCAGTCGTGCCGGTCTGTTCCAGGCTCGACAGCTGATGGCTTTGCAGGCGTGAGATGGCTCCGGCGGCCAGGCGCAGCAGGTTTTCCAGGTCGCCTTCGCCTTCCAGTTTCGCCATCAACCGTTCGGGCAGCGGGAAGCTGGCAGGTATCTGGCGGGCGCTGACTTGGCCGAGAGTATTCAAAGGGCTGCGCACGAAGTTGGGCAGTGCCTGGGCCAGGGTGTTGGCGGCGAGGATCGCTGTCATGTTGGTGCTGGCGGGCAGGGCGGGCAACAGGTCCGCGACCAGGCGCAGCAACGCACCCTTCATGTCCAACGGCGGAATTTGCGGGTTCTGCCCGGCGAGCAGCTTGGCTTCAAGGAAGGCGCCGCTGTTCTGGATGACTTGCGCCAGTACCTTGGGGTTACTGACCTGCGCCAGGTCCGGCAGTGCGGCCAGCAGGCGGTCGGCGGCGGCGCGCAGGTCGGCGGAAGTACTGTCGCCGCGTGGCAGGTTTTGCAGGGCGGTGAGGACTGCATCCAGCGAGCCCTGGCGACTCTGTTGGGTCGACAGTTGCTGGCTGACGGCCAGTTGATCCTTGAGCCCGCTCAGCGGCACAAAGCTCAGGGCCTGCGCGTTCTGCACCACGGCGCTGAGCAGGCTGCCGACGCGCAGGGGCTGAGGGCTTTCCACGGTCAGCGTCGCGCCCGCCAGGGCGTTGTTGAGCACAGTGACCAGCGAGCGGTAGATCGCCGGCTGCGCCGTGCCCTGGGGCAGCATCTGGGTGGTCAGCACCTTGGCCTGCAACAGCGTGCCTACCGGCATCTGGTTTGTGTCAATGCGGGTGAGGGCGGCGACATTGGCGCTCAAGGCCTGCTGCAGGCTGAGAGTCAGGTTGCCCGCAGTCGTCTGGCTCACTGCCACATTGCTGCCCAGCGGCAGTGGTTGGGGACTGCTGGCCTGTACCAGGGTCTGGCGGCCGCCTTCCAGGGTCAATTTGAGCAGCAACTGGAAGGCTTCCCCGCCTTGTTTCAGGGCGATGACTTCAGCGTTCGCGGTTTTGCCAGGGTCGATCAGGCCGATCTGCGGCTCCAGCAGTTTCAGCAACTCGCCGGCCGCGGGTGCGGGGCCAGGCCCGGCTGTCGGGGCGGGTGCAAGCGTAGGAAGGTTGATCTCACCGGTCATCGCGCGCGTCGTCTCTGGGGAAATTGCCCTCTTTAGAGTAGGGCATCACATGTATAATGCCGCCCGTCTGCAACGAGAGCGGTAAAAACCTCACAACTATTTGATCCAGCTCTCTAAAATCGGTCGCCAAAGCCGTTATTGTGCATTTCTCTTTAACGGCCGCTGCACCGCCGACTTGAACCGTAAAGGCCCGCGATCTTTTGACCAGCCCTCTTCTTGAAGCCGTAGCGCTTGCCTGTGAACGCGACCTGCGCCTGCTGTTCGAGCACCTCGAACTGCGGCTCAAGGGCGGCGACATGGTGCAGATCAGCGGCCCCAACGGCAGCGGCAAGACCAGTTTGCTGCGCCTGCTGGCCGGGCTGATGCAGCCGACCGCCGGTGAGGTTCGACTCAACGGCAAGCCCCTCAACGAACAACGCAGCGAACTTGCCCGCAACCTGGTGTGGATCGGCCACGCCGCCGGCATCAAGGACGTACTGACCGCCGAGGAAAACCTCAGTTGGCTCAGCGCCCTGCATCATCCCGCTTCCCGCGATGCCATCTGGCAGGCCCTGGCCGCTGTCGGCCTGAAGGGTTTCGAGGACATTCCCTGTCACACCTTGTCCGCCGGCCAGCAGCGCCGCGTGGCCCTGGCGCGTTTGTATCTGCCCGGCCCGCCGCTGTGGATTCTCGACGAACCCTTCACCGCCCTCGATAAACAGGGCGTCGCCCAGTTGGAAGAGCACCTGGCCCGGCATTGCGAGCAGGGCGGTCTGGTCGTTCTCACCACTCATCACACCCTCAATCGCGTGCCCGCCGGTTATCGTGACTTGGACCTGGGGCGGTGGTCGCTATGAGCGTATTCGGCCTGTTGGTTGCCCGCGAAGCACGCTTGCTCTGCCGTCGCCCGGCCGAACTGGCCAACCCGCTGGTGTTCTTTGCGATTGTCATCGCGCTGTTCCCGCTGGCGGTTGGCCCCGAGACTAAACTGTTGCAAACCTTGTCCCCAGGACTGGTGTGGGTGGCCGCGCTTTTATCGGTCCTGCTCTCGCTGGACGGGCTGTTTCGCAGTGATTTCGAAGACGGTTCCCTGGAACAGTGGGTCCTTTCGTCGCACCCCCTGCCACTTCTGGTTCTGGCCAAGGTACTGGCACACTGGGCTTTTTCCGGCCTCGCGCTAGTCTTGCTCTCGCCGCTGCTGGCGATGATGCTCGGGTTGCCCACCGAATGCCTGCCGATCCTGCTGCAGAGCCTGTTGCTCGGTACGCCGGTGCTCAGCCTGTTGGGCGCGGTAGGCGCGGCATTGACCGTGGGTTTGAAGCGGGGCGGCCTGCTGCTGGCCCTGTTGATTCTGCCTTTGTACATCCCGGTATTGATCCTGGGCAGCGGTGCCTTGCAAGCCGCGCTCATGGGCATCCCAGCGACCGGTTACCTGTTGTGGCTGGGTAGCCTGACCGCCCTGGCGGTCACCCTGACACCCTTTGCTATAGCGGCCGGCCTGAAGATCAGCGTCGGCGAATAATGAGGTCTGGTTAAGCGTTGTCTTAACCAGTAAAGACCCTAAGCTTTTCGCAACGACGAAAAGCAACCGTGATGGAAACAGCAATGAACTGGACCTGGTTTCACAAGCTCGGCTCGCCCAAATGGTTCTATGGCATCAGCGGCAAGCTGTTGCCGTGGTTGAGCGTAGCTGCCGTGTTGCTGATCGGCATCGGCCTGGTCTGGGGTCTGGCCTTCGCGCCGCCGGACTACCAGCAAGGCAACAGCTTTCGCATCATTTATATCCACGTACCTGCCGCGATGCTGGCCCAGTCCTGCTACGTGATGCTGGCGGTGTGCGGCATTGTCGGCCTGGTGTGGAAGATGAAACTGGCGGATGTGGCCCTGCAATGCGCCGCGCCCATCGGCGCCTGGATGACCGCCGTGGCGCTGGTCACCGGCGCGATCTGGGGCAAGCCCACCTGGGGCTCGTGGTGGGTGTGGGATGCGCGACTAACGTCCATGTTGATCCTGCTGTTCCTGTACTTCGGTCTGATTGCCCTGGGCAACGCGATCAGCAATCGTGACAGCGCCGCCAAGGCTTGCGCGGTGCTGGCGATTGTCGGCGTGATCAACATCCCGATCATCAAATACTCGGTGGAGTGGTGGAACACCCTGCACCAGGGCGCCACCTTCACCCTCACCGAAAAACCGGCGATGCCCGTGGAAATGTGGGCGCCGCTGCTGCTGATGGTGCTGGGGTTCTACTGCTTCTTCGGCGCCGTGCTGCTGCTGCGCATGCGCCTCGAAGTGCTCAAGCGTGAAGCCCGTACCAGTTGGGTCAAGGCCGAAGTGCAAAGCAGCCTGGGAGCGCGTGGATGAGTTTTGCTTCTTTCAGCGAGTTTCTCGCCATGGGCCATCACGGCCTGTACGTCTGGACCGCCTATGGCATCTGCCTGGCGGTGCTGGCCCTCAACCTCGCCGCGCCGATCCTGGCCCGCAAGCGTTACCTGCAACAAGAGGCGCGTCGTTTGCGCCGGGAGACCGAAAAGTGAATCCGCTGCGTAGAAAGCGTCTGTTGATCATCCTTGCCATCCTGGTGGGCGTCGGCATTGCCGTGGGCCTTGCCTTGAGCGCCTTGCAACAGAACATCAACCTGTTCTACACCCCGACTCAGATCGCCAACGGCGAAGCGCCGGTGGACACGCGGATTCGCGCCGGCGGCATGGTGGAGAAGGGCTCGCTGAAACGCTCTGCCGACTCCCTCGACGTCACCTTCGTGGTCACCGACTTCAACAAAGCCGTGACCATCACCTACCGCGGCATCCTCCCGGACCTGTTCCGCGAAGGCCAGGGCATTGTCGCCCTGGGCAAGCTCAACGCGGATGGCGTAGTGGTGGCTGATGAAGTGCTGGCCAAGCACGATGAGAAATACATGCCGCCGGAAGTCACCAAGGCGTTGAAAGACAGCGGCCAGTCGGCTCCAACACCTGCCAAGGAGGGCTAAGCCATGACGTCCGCACTGTTTATTCCGGAGCTGGGCCAGTTGGCGATGATCCTCGCCCTGTGCTTTGCCATCGTCCAGGCCGTGGTGCCGTTGCTCGGTGCCTGGCGTGGCGACCGTTTGTGGATGAGCCTGGCGCAACCGGCGGCCTGGGGCCAGTTTGCTTTCCTGCTGTTCGCCTTTGGCTGCCTGACCTATGCCTTCATGACCGACGACTTTTCCGTCGCCTATGTGGCCAACAACTCCAACAGCGCGTTGCCCTGGTACTTCAAGTTCAGCGCCGTGTGGGGTGCCCACGAAGGCTCGCTGCTGCTGTGGGCGCTGATCCTCGGCGGCTGGACCTTTGCCGTTTCGGTGTTCTCGCGCCAACTGCCGCAAGTGATGCTGGCCCGGGTGCTGGCGGTGATGGGCATGATCAGCATCGGCTTCCTGTTGTTCCTGATCATGACCTCCAACCCGTTCAGCCGCATCCTGCCGCAGATCCCGGCGGACGGGCATGACCTCAACCCCTTGCTGCAAGACATCGGCCTGATCGTGCACCCGCCGATGCTCTACATGGGCTACGTGGGTTTCTCCGTGGCTTTTGCCTTCGCCATTGCCGCCTTGCTGGGTGGGCGCCTCGATGCGGCCTGGGCGCGCTGGTCACGGCCCTGGACCATCGTCGCCTGGGCGTTCCTCGGGATCGGCATCACCCTGGGTTCGTGGTGGGCTTACTACGAACTCGGCTGGGGCGGTTGGTGGTTCTGGGACCCGGTGGAAAACGCCTCCTTCATGCCCTGGCTGGTGGGTACGGCGCTGATTCACTCGCTGGCCGTCACCGAGAAGCGTGGCGTGTTCAAGAGCTGGACCGTGTTGTTGGCCATCGCCGCGTTTTCCCTCAGCCTGCTCGGCACCTTCCTTGTGCGTTCGGGGGTGCTGACGTCGGTGCATGCGTTTGCGTCCGACCCGGAGCGCGGCGTGTTCATCCTGATCTTCCTGCTGTTTGTGGTCGGCGGCTCCCTGACCCTGTTCGCCCTGCGCGCCCCGGTGGTCAAGAGCCAGGTCGGCTTCAACCTGTGGTCGCGGGAAACCCTGCTGCTGGGCAATAACCTGGTGCTGGTGGTGGCCGCGTCGATGATCCTGCTCGGCACCTTGTATCCGCTGGTGCTGGATGCCCTGAGTGGCGCCAAATTGTCGGTCGGCCCGCCGTACTTCAACGCATTGTTCATCCCACTGATGGGCCTGTTGATGGTGGTAATGGCGGTCGGCGTGCTGGTGCGCTGGAAAGACACACCGGTCAAATGGCTGGCCGGCATGCTGATGCCGGTGCTGCTGGGCAGTGTGGCCCTGGCGGTGATCGCCGGGTTTGCCTACGGCGACTTCAACTGGGCGGTGCTCGCCACCTTCCTGCTCGCCGCCTGGGTGTTGCTGGCCGGCGTGCGCGATATCTTCGACAAAACCCGCCACAAAGGCCTGATCCAGGGCCTGCCAACCCTGACCCGCAGCTACTGGGGCATGCAGGTCGCCCACATCGGCATCGCCGTGTGCGCCCTCGGTGTGGTGCTGTCCAGCCAGAACAGCGCTGAACGCGACCTGCGCCTGGCGCCGGGCGAGTCCATGGACCTGGCCGGTTACCACTTCATCTTCGAAGGCGCCAGGCACTTCGAAGGGCCGAACTTCACCTCCGACAAAGGCACCGTGCGCGTCGTGCGCAACGGCAAGGAGGTGGCGGTGCTGCACCCGGAAAAACGCCTGTACACCGTGCAGAGCTCGATGATGACCGAAGCCGGGATCGACGCCGGTTTCACCCGTGACCTCTACGTCGCATTGGGTGAACCGCTGGGCGACGGCGCCTGGGCCGTGCGGGTGCATGTAAAGCCGTTTGTGCGCTGGATCTGGTTCGGCGGCTTGCTCACGGGCTTTGGTGGTTTGCTCGCCGCGCTGGACCGGCGTTATCGGGTCAAAGTGAAAAGCCGGGTGCGTGAAGCCCTCGGCCTGCAAGGAGCGGCGGCATGAAGCGTTGGTTGATGGTGGTACCGCTGGCGATGTTTCTGGTGGTGGCGGTATTCCTGTATCGCGGGCTGTACCTGGACCCTGCCGAGCTGCCTTCGGCGATGATCGGCAAACAGTTCCCGGCGTTCAGCCTGCCGACCGTGCAGGGCGACAAGACCCTGACCCAGGCCGACCTGTTGGGCAAGCCGGCGCTGGTCAACGTGTGGGGCACCTGGTGCATCTCCTGCCGCGTCGAACACCCGGTGCTGAACAAGCTGGCCGAGAAGGGCGTGGTGATTTACGGCATCAACTACAAGGACGACAATGCCGCCGCCTTGAAATGGCTGGCGGAGTTCCATAACCCGTACCAGTTGGATATCCGCGATGAAGACGGCAACCTCGGTCTGAACCTCGGTGTTTACGGCGCTCCGGAAACCTTCTTTATCGATGCCAAGGGCGTGATCCGCGACAAGTACGTCGGCGTGATCGACGAGGTGGTCTGGCGCGAGCAACTGGCCGCCAAGTACCAGGCCCTGGTCGATGAGGCCAAGCCATGAAGCGTCTGTTAGCTGCTGCGGTCCTGGCGCTCGGATTGGCCGGTGTGGCCCACGCCGCCATCGACACCTACGAATTCGCCAACGACGCCGAGCGCGAGCGTTTCCGCGACCTGACCAAGGAACTGCGCTGCCCCAAGTGCCAGAACCAGGACATCGCCGACTCCAACGCGCCGATTGCCGCCGACCTGCGCAAAGAGATTTTCCGCATGCTGGGGGAGGGCAAGGACAACCAGCAGATCATCGATTTCATGGTCGACCGCTACGGTGATTTCGTGCGCTACAAACCGGCCCTCACCGGCAAGACCGCGCTGCTCTGGTTCGGCCCTGCCGGGCTGTTGCTGGCCGGCGTTGTGGTAATGGCGGTGATCGTGCGCCGCCGCCGCGCCGCGCCGACCGATGGTTCCGACGCGCTGTCCCTGGATGAGCGTAAACGCCTCGACCAATTGCTGGACACCAAGACTGATGATTGATTTCTGGCTCGCAGCCGGCCTGCTGCTTCTGATTGCCCTGAGTTTCCTGTTGATCCCTGTCCTGCGCGGCCGCCGTGCCCAGCGTGAAGAGGACCGCACCGCGCTGAACGTGGCGCTGTACCAGGAACGCGTCGCCGAGCTGCAAGTGCAGCAGGAGGAAGGCGTATTGAATCCTGCGCAACTCGACACCGGCCGCGCCGAAGCTGCCCGCGAACTGCTGGCCGATACCGAAGGCGTGGAAAAGCCCCGTGAGTCGCGCCTGGGCAAGCCGCTGCCCTTGTTGGCGGCGTTTCTGGTGCCGGTCCTCGGCGTTGCCCTGTACTTGCACTATGGGGCCAGCGACAAGGTCGAACTGACCCGCGAATTCTCCCAGCCGCCGGTGTCCATGGAGGACATGACCCAACGCCTGGAACGGGCCGCCGCTGCCCAGCCGGATTCGGCGGAAGGCCTGTACTTCCTCGGTCGCGCCTACATGGCCCAGGACCGCTCCGCCGATGCCGCGAAAGTCTTCGAGCGCACCGTGGCCCTGGCCGGGCGTCAACCGGAGTTGCTCGGCCAGTGGGCCCAGGCGCAGTACTTTGCCGACAACAAACAATGGTCGCCCAAGGTCCAGGCCCTGACCGACGAAGCCTTGAAGCTCGATCCGAAGGAAGTCACCAGCCTCGGCCTGCTGGGTATCGCTGCCTTTGAAGGTCAGCGTTATCAAGAGGCGATCGACTACTGGAATCGATTGCTGGCCCAACTGCCACCGCAAGACAACTCCCGCGCCGCCCTGCAAGGCGGTATCGACCGCGCGGCCGAGAAGCTCAAGGAAAGCGGCGGCACGGTTGCGCAGAAGGCCGTGATGAAAGTCCGCGTGGACCTGTCCGCCGAGGCGAAGGCCAAAGCCCTGCCCACCGACAGCGTGTTCATCTTCGCCCGCGCCGTCAGTGGCCCGCCGGCTCCCTTGGCGGCCAAGCGCGTCACTGTCGCCGAACTGCCGATCACCGTTGAACTGGGCGATGCCGACGCGATGATGCCGCAATTGAAACTGTCCAACTTCCCCGAAGTCCAACTGGTTGCGCGCATATCCCGGGCCGGTCAGCCGACCACTGGCGAGTGGATCGGCCGCAGCCAACCCTTGGCCAGCAGTACCACTGCCTTGCAGCAGCTGACCATCGACAGTCCGGACCAGTAAACCGAGGAAACGCCCATGACCGCATTTGCACGCATCACCCTGCTCAGCCTGGTATTGGGCCTGAGCGCTTGTGCGGTCCACCGCCCACCTCCGGCACCTACCGGCCCGACCATTCCACCGTCCCCGTCGACCCAACCGAGCACCAAACCGTCCGGCCCGGTGACCCCGCCGCCGAAGCCCGTGCCGACCAAGTCGCCGACGTTTGCGCCACCTCCGGGCGCCGCCAGCCACTGGGACGGCAAGATGCAGGTGTATGTACTGGACGACCAGCCCGACACCTTCTATCGCCAGCGCACGTATTACCGCTGGAGCAACGGCTGGAGCCGCTCGATCAGCCCGAACGGGCCGTGGGAAGACACCGACGTGCAGGGTGTGCCGCCGGGGTTGAGCAAGCAGTACGCGCAATGACAAAAGGCGACCTATTACGCAGGTCGCCTTTTTTTTGCGCTTTGAAATCCGCTCTTTCAAACACTGGAGATCAAAGAAAGGTGGGAGGGGGCTTGCCCCCGATGGGAGTGTGCTTTCAGATTCAGGCGGCGAAGGGCTGCCAGACGCTGAACATGAAAGTGTCGAGGGGGGGCGCCGAACGTGGTGCGCGACGCGTCGCACTCCGGTAATGTGACCGCCGCCGGCCTGGCGGCCGGGGGCTTGCTGGATATACTTAGCGGCAGGGCTGGAGGACCGTGGCGAGACTGCCCTCGGCCCGCGCGAAGACCGGGTCCAGGCCCGCCGCCGCGAAGGGGCGCCTGTAGCGCAATACGTATGACGACAAGCGAAGAGGGGGTTCTGATGGCAGGCAGGTTGATCTATCTCATCGGGCCTTCGGGCTCGGGCAAGGACAGCCTGCTGGATGCCGCACGCCCACGTTTGGCCGAGCGCGGCTGCCGCATTGTACGCCGCGTGATCACTCGCTCGCCGGAGTCGGTGGGCGAAGCGGCGCAAGGGGTGAGCCCGGAGCGGTTTGCGCAGATGCAGGCCGAGGGTGCGTTTGCCCTCAGTTGGCAGGCGAATGGCTTGTCCTACGGCATTCCCAGGGTGATTGACGACTGGCTGGCAGCGGGGGACGACGTACTGGTCAACGGCTCCCGTGCACACCTGGCGCAGACTCGCGAGCGCTATCCGACGTCGCTGGTGTTGCTGTTGACGGTGGACCAGGCCGTGTTGCGCCAACGCTTGATCGCACGGGGCCGTGAGGCGTTGGCGGATATCGAAGCGCGCCTGGCACGCAATGCGCGGTTCACCGCCGAGCTGATCGCCGGTAATGGCGCGGGGTTGTTCGTGCTGGATAACTCCGGGCCGCTGGACCACACGGTCGAGCGCCTGCTGTGTTGCCTCGACCACGGGCATTCGGCATGCGCTTGACCTCGCGCGGCACCGGCCCACGGATGGCGCTAGGTCATTAATCCTTCAACATAGTTGATAAACGCCTTGGCCTTGGCACTCGGCATTCGACCCGTCGGCAATACCGCCCAGAGATCCTTGGGAGGCAGTTCCCAATCGGTCAACACAGCTTTCACCTCCCCCCTGGCCAATTCCGGCGAGAACATCCATTCGGACGTCATCGCCAGGCCATGGTGGGCGAGTACGCCTGCGCGCAAGCCTTCCGACGAAGTGACGCGCAAGCGCCCACGGGCGGCTATCGCCTGTTCGTGCGGGCCTTGTTTGAACGACCAGAGCGGGCTTTCCCCGAGGCTGTAGATCACGGCCTGGTGGTTGAGGATATCCGCCGGGCTTTGTGGCTCGCCGAAACGTTCGAAGTAGGCCGGTGTACCGAACACCCGGCTCGGGCTTTGGCCAAGCCGGCGAGCAGTGAGGCCGGAATCGCTCAGGTTGCCGATACGCAGGGCAACGTCGATGCCGTCTTCAACCAGGTTGAGGAGGCGGTCGTCAAGCAACACGTCGATGTTCAGGCCGGGGTGTTGGTCCAGGAACGGTCCCAGGTTAGGAATGATCCGCATACGGGAGAACGTCACGCCGGCGCTGACCCGCAGGTTGCCCGTCAAGCCAGCGCCTGCGCCACGGGCGGCCTCGTCAGCTTCGTCGGCTTCGAAAATGGCGCTCTTGGCTTTCTCGAAAAATGCCAGGCCTGCCTCGGTAGGGGTCAGGCCCCTGGTCGAGCGCAGTAACAACCGCACGGCCAGGCGGCCCTCCAACTGCGCGATGCTTTTGGAGACGGCGGGCTGGCCTACGCCCAGTCGTTTGGCGGCGGCCGAGAAGGAGCCGGTCTCGACGACGTGAACGAAGGTTTCCATGGCAGTGAGACGGTCCATCGGATGTTCCTGTTGACTGGGCGGCGCTCAAGCCTAAGGCGCTGGGCTAGCGGTGTCATGCGTTTCCCGTTGTGAGCCGTTGAGTTTTCAATATTCGGTAAAACAGCCGTCAGTCAGACATGCGCATTTTGTGCTTGAGTAAAGATAACTCTAGAGTTACTTTTATTCGGGCCAAGCCAAGGAGGCTGGGGTGCAAAGCAGGCTATTGATCAAGGAACTGCAAGACGCGGGTTGGGTATTGGATCGGGTAACGGGCAGTCATCACATTTTTATCCATCGTTATAGCCTGTACACAATCCCGGTACCCCACCCCAAGAAGGACCTGCCACTGGGCACCCTCAGAAGCATCAGGAAACGCGCCGGGCTGTTTGATTTTTAAGGAGAGCATTCATGCAATACCCAATCTGTATCGAATGGGGCGATGACTTCACCGCCACCGGTATCCAGATCCCCGATATCCCCGGTGCAGTCACCGCCGGGGACAGTTTTGAAGAGGCCTACAACGCGGCCGTGGAAGTTGCGCACATCATGCTGCAAGAGATCGCCGCAGAAGGTGGGACGATTCCGATGCCAACGTCGGTCGCCCGTTATCATGCCCATGAGGACTACGCCGGGATGGGCTGGGGCATGTTGGAGTTGGACGTCACGCCCTACCTGGGTAAGACCGAGAAGGTCAATGTGACCCTGCCCGGTTATGTCATCCAGCGCATCGACCGCTATGTGCGGGAGCACAAGGTCAAAAGCCGCTCGTCATTCCTGGCGGACGCAGCGTTGGAAAAATTGGTGCGATCCTAGGGCGATCAGGCGGTGTCAGGGAGGGGGCGCGTGCGTTGTCGGATGAGCACGGTTTTTCTGCCCGCCTTTTTTCAGGCATGTTTGAGTGAGTTTCCTCATGTTTGAAATTAAGATTTTGATTAAGTTAAGGGGGTGTTTTACAAGATTTTTTCCTTGAAAAATCAACTTCATAGTATTGTTGGTATTTCGGAGATGATCGGTTGTTAAGTGATTTTTTGTGTTTTCTTTGCAGGGGTGTTTATTAAGTATCGTTGAAAATAACTCGCGCTGGTGAAGGTGTCGTTAATTTGAGAATTTAATCGCCTGCCAATGGACTGGTCAGCGTTGGTATTTCTCATGCATGGACGAATGGCTGTTCACTGTTCAGAGTATTCATGGTTATGCACTTTCCTGTCCGACAAACTTCACTGCAACCCCCTGTTCACCCGTCGCATTCCCTTTTGTCAGTGTTTGATAACGACGCCTTGCACTGGACAAGCAACAAGAGATCGTTTAGCACCGCGCAGGCGGCCAAACATATCACTCGAGGTAACTTCAAGTTTCATGATCGAGATCGAGACAATAAAGTCGTGGTGGGCTTTAGTTTTTCCGGCGCCTTTACTGCGGCCCAGAAAGAGTACGCCAGGCGGGCATTGAAGGCTTATGCCGATGTCGCCAACATTTCCTTTGTTGAAAACAGTGCCCAGGTAGATGGCTCTATTGTCATCCGAGGCGTGCCAGGCTCCTGGTCGGGCAGCGCAGGTTTTCCCAACCAATACCAATCGAGCGTAACGGCGAATGTGGGAACGGCAGGCGCGGGCGCCAATCCTGAAGTGGGCAGTCATTTTCTGTCCTTGTTGGCCCATGAGTTGGGGCACACCTTGGGCCTGCAACATCCGGGCGCTTACGACGGCGGTGGCACTTACGAGGCCAATGCCGATTATGCGCAGGATACGAAGGCCCGCAGTGTCATGAGCTATTGGTCGGAGCGCAAACAGCCGGGGCATGACTTCAACGAACGACAACCCGCAGCACCCATGATGGACGATATCGCGGCGCTCCAGCGCTCGTACGGGGCGAATAAGCGCACCCGTGCCACCGACACCGTGTATGGGTTCAACTCCAATGCCAATCGTGCGCACTACAGCCTCAGGAGCGACCGCGACAAACCCGTCTTCTGCGTCTGGGATGGCGGAGGCGAGGACACCCTGGATTTTTCCGGCTTTGCCAATAAACAAAACATCAACCTCAATGCCGAGGCGTTTTCCGATGTGGGAGGGCTGCGGGGGAATGTGTCGATCGCCAAGGGGGTAGTCGTTGAGAACGCTATTGGGGGCTCCAACAGTGATGTGTTGACGGGTAACAGCGCCAATAACCGCTTGAAGGGGGCTGGCGGCAGCGACACGCTCCGTGGTGGCGCGGGCGCCGACACGTTTGTATACGACCGCGCCAGCGACTCAACACCGCAGGCCCCCGATGTTATTCAGGATTTCACCAGCGGCAGCGACAAAATCGACGTCGCCGGTGTTCTGCGCGAGGCGGGGCTCACGTCGCTGAACTTCACGGATAGCTTCAGCGGGCGTGCCGGCGACGCGGTGCTCAGTCACGACACCACAACCGGGCGCTCCACACTGGCCGTGGATACCCAGGGGGATGGCACGGCAGACCTGTTGATCAGCGGCCATGGCCAAATCAAACAGGAGGATGTGATCTGGAGCGGAAAGGGGGAGGCCGCACCCGTTACGCCCGATCAAACGGCTGACCCCACGCCGGAACCGGACTCGGATCCCGTGTCTGACTCAACTTCAGAGCCTGATCCGCTGCCAACGCCTAGGCCTGCACCCTGGTTTGGATCGCGGGTGGGCAAACAGATAGTTTCAGGGATCTCTCACGTCGCGAACTGGATATTTGGATGGTTCAGGTGAACGCTTGGGGGCCGTTGTCAGTTGCAAGTATTTTCGAACGTCAGGTGATGTGTGAGTTTTTATCAGTTTGTTTATAACGAATGTTCGGTGTTTCAATTGGTATGGTTCAAGTGCTTGTTTGGCGTATTTTCCTATGCGAATTTATTCGTGTATTCATGGTTTGCTTGTTTGCAAATAATTTATGTGGATATTAATTGTTGTTTCATTTTTTAAAAGCCTAGCGAGTTGCTCATGAAACTATCAAGCGTTCCGCCTGTTGCGCACAGTGGCAGGATTGTTAATGGTGACACTTTAACAACAGGTGGCCACCCCAATTCATACACGACCGATCAAGCTGCGAAACATCTCGTGCGAGGAGATTTCAAATGGCGAGATCGTAATGACGACAAAAAAATAGACCTGTCGTATACCTTGGACTCTCGATTCACCCCTCACCAGAAATTGCGCATCAGGGAGGCGCTTCGGTCTTGGGCGGAGGTGACCAACCTCTTGTTCAAGGAAAATGCCAAGGGGACTGATGCCTCCCTCCGTATCTCAGCCATACCGGGATATGCCGGCGGAGTAGCGAGCCTGCCCAATGACTGGTCGATCGGTACGGTCGACATCGGCATTGAGGGGGCTGATGGAAAGCTGGAACACGGGACTTTGTTTGATAAGGTAGCAGTCCATGAACTTGGCCATTCCATCGGTCTTCGGCATCCCCACGGAGAAGGCCCGGGGTACCGGGAGGACTCAACCGCCTACACCGCCATGAGCTACCACGATTCATCCTTTGGCGATGATCCTTACAACGGCAAAAAAATCGCGGCCCCCATGATGCACGATATCGCTGCGGCGCAGAGGTTGTACGGGGCGAACACCCAAACCCGGAAAACCAACACGGTCTACGGCTTCAATTCCAACACCGGTCGAGATTTCTACAGCCTGAAGACCGCCGAGGACAAACCTGTTTTTTGCGTCTGGGACGCAGGTGGAACGGATACCCTGGACTTTTCCGGTTTTCGCCAGAAACAGAAAATCAATCTTAATGCTGAGTCCTTTTCGGATGTTGGCGGCCTGAAAAACAACGTCTCCATTGCCAAGGGCGTCACGCTGGAAAATGCGGTGGGTGGTTCCAGTGATGACAGCCTGATCGGTAATCAGGTCGGCAACCGCCTCAAGGGCGGTGGCGGGGCGGACAAGCTCGAGGGCGGCGGCGGTGCGGATACGTTTGTCTATGACAGCATCGCAGACTCCACGCCTGAGTCCCCTGATTTGATCGTGGATTTTGCCAGCGGTACTGACAGAGTCGACATCTCCACGCTATTGAAGCGCGCTGCTGTGAAGGTCCTCTACATTGTTGACCGATTCAGTGGGCGTGCGGGCGAGGCGGTATTGAGCCACAACGCCAGCAACGGGCAGGGACGCCTGGCGCTTGACCTGACAGGTAATGGGAAGCCTGATTTTCTGGTGAACTGTAACGGGAAAATCCACTACAAGGATTTGATGGTCAACCCTGAACCTCCCACCTCAATTGAACCAGAGCCCGATTTGACGACAGCTCCGGAACCAGAGCCCACCCCGCCGAGGACTAAAAGAGCGAACACAGCAAACGAGCAGAGGGGCGGTAAAACGTACACGTACGGTTCGGCTTCCGAATCGAACTGTCGCAAGGTCGACACTTTGAAGGATTTCACCAGTGGTAAGGATAAAATTGATTTATCCAGGATGCTTGAAAAAGCGGGTGTTTCGCTGACACAGGTAGACAGGTTCACGGGAAGGGCCGGTGAGGCATTCATCATGAAATCAGACAGTGATGGTCTGTACTGGGTGGCCGTTGACCTGGACGGGGACAGATGCAGTGATTTTGTCGTCAATAGCCCTAACGTGATAAGCGCCGCAGACGTGGTAGGTATGAAGGTGAACCAGGCCTACGATCGGCAGTTATCCCGACGTAACTGATGGTGTTGCAAAAGGCGCGTCGCCGTTTGAAACGGCATCCAGTCAAAGCCGTCCGTCATTGCTGGCGGACGGCTTTGGCATAGCGAGGCAAGCGCCTCAGGCAGTGGCCACCGAGGCCTCACGGGAAACGCTCAGGAACCGTAATAATGCGATCAAGGGGAACGCACTGCCCACCAGCATCACGCCCAACCAGCCGCCGTGTTCATACACGCCGCTGGCAATCGCCGAACCGAACGCGCCGCCGATGAAGATGCTGGTCATGTACAGCGCGTTCAGGCGGCTGCGGCTGTTGGCGTCGAGGGCGTAGATGGCACGTTGGCCGAGCACCATGTTCATCTGCACGCAGAAGTCCAGGACCACGCCAGTCACGGCCAGGCCGATCACGCTGTACAGCGGGTGCACGAAGGCCGGCAGGAAGCTCAACGCGGCGAACAACATGGCCAGCAGCGAAGCGCGATGGGTGTGACCGGCATCGGCCAGGCGACCAGCGATGGGTGCGGCTATGGCACCCAGTGCGCCGACCAGGGCGAACAGGGCGATCTCGCTCTGGCTCAGGCCATGGTTACGCGCCAGTTCCAGTGGGGCGGCGGTCCAGAACAGGCTGAAGGTAGCAAACATGCAGCCCTGGTAGAACGCCCGTTGACGCAGCACCGGTTGCTCACGCAGCAAGGTGCCGAGGGAGCGCAGCAGTTGACCATAGCTGGCAGAGTGATCCGGCTGACGCTTGGGAATGGTCAGCATCAACACCACACTGATAAACGCCATCAGCGCCGCCGCCGCCATGAACATCGCCCGCCAGCCGAAGTGGTCCGCGACCACGCTGGACACCGGCCGCGCCAGCAGGATGCCCAGCAACAGGCCACCCATGATGCTGCCGACCACACGGCCCCGGGATTCGGCGGGCGCCAGGTGCGCGGCCAGCGGAATCAGGATCTGCACCGACACCGAACTGAAGCCGATCAGCAGCGACACCAGCAGGAACAGGTTCGGCTGCTCGGTGACCGCTGCGCCCAGCAGGCTGGCGATAGCGATCACGGTAGTGGCGATCATCAGCTTGCGGTTTTCCAGCAGGTCGCCCAGGGGCACCAGGAAAAACAGCCCCAGGGCGTAGCCGATTTGCGTCAGTGAAACGATCAGGCTGGCCATGGCCGGCGTAAGGCCGATATCCGGCGCGATCAGCTCGATGATGGGTTGCGCGTAGTAGATGTTGGCAACGATGGCGCCGCAGCAAAACGCAAACAGCATCACCATGCTCCGGGTCATGGTGCTTGTAGCGTGGGAAGTAGCGTTCATGGTGTTCTCATAAAAGCGAAGGAAGTGGGGCGAGCCTAAAGACAACACCGTAGCCCGGGTAGGCCGCTGGCAGTGATAACACTCATGCCCGGTAATGATGAGTGAATCGTTAACTTTCTGCGCGAAGGCTGATGATACATTCAGGCACCACTGCTGAAACAGGAAATCCATTGCAATGAAGATCACGTTGAACAAGATGCTCCTGGCTTCCACGCTGGCCGCCGCCATGGCCGTGGGCCTGGCCCATGCTGCCGAGACGCCTCGCGTGGGCGTACGCGGCGCCATTACGGCGATGGACGGCGATGCGATGCACGTCAAGGTCAACAGCGGCGAAGAGGTGGTCGTGCACTTGACCAAAGACACCCAGGTGCGCGCGGTCACCCTGGCCAAAATCGATGAGATCAAGCCGGGCAGCTACATCGGCTCGGCCGCGATGCCCAACGACGATGGCAGCCTTACCGCGCTGGAAGTGCACGTGTTCCCGCCAGCCATGGCCGGCACCGGCGACGGGCACCGCGCGTTTGATTTGAAAGAAGGCAGCAGCATGACCAACGGCACCGTCGGCGACCTGGTAGTGAGCAACGGGCGCACGCTGACGGTGAAATACAAAGGCGGCGAGCAGAAGATCGTGGTGCCGGAAGATGTGCCGATCGTCAACCTGGAGCCGGGTGACCGCAGCCTGCTCAAGCCGGGCGTGAAGGTGGTGCTGTTTGCCGCGCAGGGCGCGGATGGCACGATCACGGCCCAGGCGATCTCCGCCGGTAAGGATGGCGTGACACCACCGATGTAACGGCCAAACACAGAGCCAAATGTGGGAGGGGGCTTGCCCCTCCCACATTTATCAACTACTGGCCGCTGTAGATCTGGTCGAACACTCCACCATCATTGAAGTGGGTCTTCTGCACGGTACGCCAGTCACCAAAGGTCTTCTCCACCGACAGGAAGTCGACTTTCGGGAACCGGTCGGTGTACTTGGCCAGTACCTTCGGATCACGCGGGCGCAGGTAGTTGTTGGCCGCGATTTCCTGGCCTTCCGGCGACCACAGGTACTTCAGGTAGTCTTCGGCCGCCACGCGGGTGCCTTTCTTCTCGACCACTTTGTCGACCACCGACACCGGCGGCTCGGCTTCGGCGGAGACGCTTGGGTAAATCACTTCGAACTGATCACGGCCGAATTCGCGGGCGATCATTTCCGCTTCGTTCTCGAAGGTCACCAGCACGTCGCCGATCTGGTTGGTCATGAAGGTGGTGGTGGCGGCACGGCCACCGGTGTCCAGTACCGGGGCTTGCTTGAACAGCTTGCCGACAAAGGCCTTGGCCTTGTTTTCGTCACCGCCGTTCTTCAGCACATAACCCCAGGCCGACAGGTAGGTGTAGCGGCCGTTACCCGAGGTTTTCGGGTTGGGCACGATCACTTGAACGCCATCTTTCAACAGGTCCGGCCAGTCTTTCAGGGCTTTGGGGTTGCCTTTGCGCACGATGAAAACGGTGGCCGAGGTGAACGGCGCGCTGTTGTTCGGCAGGCGGGTGACCCAGTTATCCGGCACCAATTTGCCGTTGTCCACCAGGGCGTTGATGTCGGTGGCCATGTTCATGGTGATCACATCGGCCGGCAGGCCGTCGATGACCGAGCGTGCTTGCTTGCTGGAGCCACCGAAGGACATCTGCAGCGTCAGCTTGTCGTTCGGGTGCTCGGCTTCCCAGTGTTTCTGGAAGGCAGCGTTGTAGTCCTTGTAGAAGTCGCGCATCACGTCGTAGGAGACGTTGAGCAGTGTGACCGGGGCAGCCTGGACGGCGCCCGCCAGGGCAAGGCCGGCGGCCAGAAGGGAGGCGCTAAGGAGTTTTTTCACTGCTCATTCCTTGTTGTTCGAGAAGGTTGCTGATTGAGTAGGGGCAATTTGCCAGCGACTATAGCTGGCGTCGCATAGACGTTTAAAGATTAAAACGAACTTTGCTTATTCCACTTTCTTGAAAAGATGATTGCCACAGCGTGAGCAGAACGCTGCGTTTGGCTCATGGCTGTCTTTCTTGCACACCGGGCAGTCATGCTGCAATTGTTCACCGCGCATGGCACTGGCCAGTTCGGCGGTGAAAATCCCGGTGGGCACGGCGATGATCGAGTAACCGGTAATCATCACCAGGGACGAAATCACCTGGCCCAGCGGCGTCTTGGGCACGATGTCGCCAAAGCCTACGGTGGTCAGGGTCACGATGGCCCAGTAGATGCCCTTGGGAATACTGGTAAACCCGTGCTCCGGGCCTTCGATCACGTACATCAGGGTGCCGAACACCGTCACCAGGGTGCACACGCTGACCAGGAACACCACGATCTTCTGCTTGCTGCCGCGCAGCGCCGCCATCAGGTAGTTGGCCTGCTTGAGGTAGGGGCTGAGCTTGAGCACGCGGAAGATCCGCAACATGCGGATGATGCGGACGATCAGCAGGTACTGCGCGTCGCTGTAATACAACGCAAGGATACCGGGCACGATGGCCAGCAAATCCACCAACCCATAAAAGCTGAAGGCGTAGCGCAAGGGTTTGGGCGAACAGTACAGCCGCAGCCCGTACTCGATCAGGAAAATGAGGGTGAACCCCCACTCGATGTACGCCAGCACGTCGGCGTAGTTCTGGTGGATCTGGTCGATGCTGTCGAGCATCACGATCACCAGGCTGGCGAGGATGATCAGCAGCAGGATGCCATCGAAGCGCCGCCCGGCGACCGTGTCACTTTGAAAAACCATGACGTAGAGCCGTTGGCGCCAGTCGTTGTTGCTGTCCATAAAGCCCACCTGAATCGAATATCGAGCAAGCCTAGGGGGATTCGAAGGGGCTGTCCATGCGGGGTTTCTGAAGCACTCGAACACCTGCGCGTACCAGCCAGCAGGCGAGTATGAATGGCGCGGTCAACGCGGGCAGGTGCAGGGCCGCAAAGCCCGGTGTGAGGAGGATCGCCAGCAGGATGCCGAGCAACGGCAACCAGGGTTGGCGACGCATCTGGCTCAATGCCATGGCCGCCAATGCCGGGTTGTAGCTGTGCAGGCCGAGGAGGGCGCCCGCAGGTTCGTCCAGCCACAGCGCAAGCAGCACACCGACGCTGGCACCGATCAGCGCCCATCCAGCGGCGCGGCGGTTGGCCAGCCACAGACCCAGTGCAATCAGCGCGCCCGCCATCGGCTGGTCCAGCAGCATGATCTGCGCAAGCCCGGTAAAAGGCGCCGTGAGGATAGCCAAGGTGTCGGGTTCGCCCAGGGCAAACGTGTTCTGCGGCACCGTGCCCAGCAACAACCAGCCCAGGCCGACAAAAGGCGCCGTGTAAGCGGGCAAGTCATTGGGCTGGTCGGCATGTTTCAACCATTGCCGTGTCAACATCGCCGCCAGTCCGCCGCATGCCAGGATCAGCGGCGGCAACAACGCCGACCAGGCAAAGTGCTGGCTGATCAATAAACCCAGCAGCACGCCGTTGTAGCTGTAAAGGCCGGCCTGGCGTTCGGCCTTGGGATAACCGCGACGCTGGGCCGTGAGCAACCCCGCCACGCCACCCAGCAGCGCCCCGCCGAACAAGGCCGGGGCGCCGATCAGGATCGCCAGCAGGCACAGCAGGCCGCACAGCGGCTGGCGCTGCAGGAAAATCTGGCTGAAGCCGTTGAGCAGCGCTTCGGCCCAGTCGGGGCAGGATGGGTTGTGCATGGTGATTAATCAGTGGGACCGAGTTGTTCCCATCGGGGGCAAGCTCCCTCCCACACTTGATTGGGTTCACAGATTCAAATGTGGGAGGGGCTTGCCCCCGATGAGGCCCTTACAGACGCTAAATCAACGTCTCGATACGCAGCGAATTGGTCGACCCCGGCTGCCCGAACGGCACCCCCGCCGTGATCACCAACGTATCCCCACGCTCCGCCATGCCCTGTGCCTGGGCTATCTCCAGTGCCGTGGAGCACACCTCATCCACTTGGCGCAGGCGGTCATTGACCACCGAGTGCACGCCCCACGCCACGCTCAAGCGCCGCGCCGTGGACAGGTTCGGCGTAAGGTTGAGGATCGGCGCCACTGGCCGCTCCCTGGCCGCGCGCAGGCTGGAACTGCCCGACTCGCTGTAGTTCACCAGCACCGCCACCGGCAGGATGCTGCTGATGCGGCGGATCGCACAGCTGATGGCGTCCGACACCGTGGCATCCGCCTTGGGCCGGTTGACGTCGAGCTGGGTCTGGTAGTCCGGGCCGTTCTCCACCTGACGGATGATCTTGCTCATCATCTGCACGGCTTCCAGCGGGTACTCGCCGGATGCCGTTTCCGCCGACAGCATCACCGCGTCCGCGCCTTCGGCCACGGCGTTGGCGACATCGGTGACTTCGGCACGGGTCGGCGCCGGCGAGAAGCGCATCGATTCCAGCATCTGTGTGGCCACCACCACCGGTTTGCCCAGTTGGCGGCAGGTACGGATGATGTCTTTCTGGATCTGCGGCACGCTCTCGGCCGGCACTTCCACGCCCAGGTCGCCCCGGGCCACCATGATGGCGTCGCTCAGTTCGGCGATTTCCCGCAGGCGCAGCACGGCCGAGGGCTTTTCGATCTTGGCCATCAGGAAGGCCTTGTCGCCGATCAGCTCGCGGGCTTCGCGGATATCCTCCGGGCGCTGCACAAACGACAACGCCACCCAGTCCACGCCCAGTTCCAGGCCGAAGCTCAGGTCGCGCCGATCCTTGGCGGTCAGAGGGCTGAGTTCCAACAGGGCTTGTGGGACGTTCACGCCTTTGCGGTCCGACAGTTCGCCGCCATTGAGCACGGTGGTGTCGATGGCGTCAGTCTGTTTGGTGATGACCCGCAGACGCAGCTTGCCGTCGTCCAGCAGCAGGTCCATGCCCGGCTCCAGCGCCGCGATGATTTCCGGGTGGGGCAGGTTGACCCGGCGCTGGTCGCCCGGCGTCGGATCCAGGTCAAGGCGCAGGGCCTGGCCGCGCACCAGTTGCACTTTGCCCTCGGCAAAACGCCCGACGCGCAGCTTCGGCCCCTGTAAATCCATGAGGATGCCCAACGGGTAATTCAGCTGGCGCTCGACCTGGCGGATCCATTGGTAGCGCTGGGCGTGGTCGGCATGATCGCCGTGGCTGAAATTGAGCCGGAAGATATTCACCCCGGCTTCCACCAGTTCGCGGATGTCATCGATACCGTCGGTGGCCGGGCCCAGGGTGGCGAGGATTTTGACCTTCTTGTCAGGCGTCATGTTGGGCAGCCTCAAGGATCAGGATGGCGCGGAAGTCGTTGACGTTGGTGCGCGTCGGCTCGGTGACGATCAACCCGTCGAGGGCGGCGAAATAGCCGTAGCCGTTGTTGTTGTCCAACTCGTCGCTGGCCGACAGGCCGAGTGCTTCGGCGCGGCGGTAACTGCAGGGGGTCATGATGGCGCCGGCGTTGTCTTCCGAGCCGTCGATACCGTCGGTGTCACCGGCCAGGGCGTATACGCCGGGCAGGCCCTTGAGGCTATCGGTGAGGCTCAGCAGGAACTCTGCGTTGCGCCCGCCACGGCCAGTGCCGCGCACGGTGACGGTGGTTTCGCCACCGGAGAGGATCACGCATGGCGCCGCCAGCGGCTGGCCGTGTTGCACGATTTGCCGGGCAATGCCGGCGTGTACCTTGGCCACGTCCCGCGCTTCGCCTTCCAGGTCGCCGAGGATCAATGGGCTGAACCCGGCCTGGCGCACTTTCACCGCCACGGCTTCGAGAGATTGCTGCGGGCGGGCGACCAATTGGAAGTGGCTGCGGGAGAGCACCGGGTCGCCGGGCTTGACGGTTTCCGAGGCCGGATCTTGCAACCAATTGCGCACCGAGGCGGGAACGTCGATGTGGTAGCGCTTGAGGATCGCCAGGGCCTGTTGCGAGGTGCTCGGGTCGCCCACCGTGGGCCCGGAGGCAATCACCGTGGCCTGATCACCGGGTACGTCGGAAATCGCATAGGTGTAGACCGTCGCCGGCCATGCGGCTTTCGCCAGGCGGCCGCCCTTGATTGCGGAGAGGTGCTTGCGCACGCAATTCATCTCGCCGATGGTCGCGCCGGATTTGAGCAGGGCTTTGTTGATGGCCTGTTTGTCGGCCAGGGTGATGCCTTCGGCGGGCAGTGCCAGCAAGGCGGAACCGCCACCGGACAGCAGGAAGATCACGCGGTCGTCTTCACCGAGGTTACCGATCAATGCCAGAACGCGCTTGGCCACCGCGAGGCCCGCCGCATCGGGCACCGGGTGCGCGGCTTCGACCACTTCGATTTTTTTGCAGGGTGCGCCGTGGCCGTAACGGGTGACCACCAGGCCGCTGACGTCGCCCTGCCAGCAGTTCTCCACGACCAGCGCCATGGCGGCGGCCGCCTTGCCGGCGCCGATCACGATCACACGGCCGCTGCGGTCGGCGGGCAGGCAGGGTTCAAGGACTTGCCGGGGGTGGGCGGCGTCGATGGCTGTGGCAAACAGCGCGCGAAGCAGGTGTTGCGGATCGACCGACATAAGCGGGCTCCCGGGGATTTTTGTTATTAGAGGTGCGTCAATTTCAGGCTTGGAATGGGGTCAAATGGTGGGAGGGGCGGTGCGACGATTCGACTTGCCCCCGATGGCATTCTTTCATTCAACATTTTTGTCGGTTGATACACCGCTATCGGGGGCAAGTCGAATCGTCGCACCGCCCCTCCCACATTTGACTGCAGCTCATCAGGGGTTATTTATCGCGAATCGAGAAGTTCGCCATATGCTCCAGGCCCTTGATCAGCGCCGAATGGTCCCAGTTGCCGCCGCCAATCGCGGCGCAAGTGCTGAACACCTGTTGCGTACCGGCGGTGTTCGGCAGGTTGATGCCCAGCTCCTTGGCCCCGGCCAGTGCCAGGTTGAGGTCTTTCTGGTGCAGGTTGATACGGAAGCCCGGATCAAAGGTGCCCTTGATCATGCGTTCGCCATGCACTTCGAGGATTTTCGACGAGGCAAAGCCGCCCATCAGGGCTTCACGCACCTTGGCCGGGTCGGCACCGTTCCTGGACGCGAATAACAATGCTTCGGCCACCGCCTGGATATTCAGCGCCACGATGATCTGGTTGGCGACCTTGGCGGTCTGGCCATCGCCATTGCCGCCCACCAACGTGATGTTCTTGCCCATGGCCTGGAACAGCGGCAGTGCGCGTTCGAAGGTCTGCGGCTCGCCACCGATCATGATGCTCAGGGTGCCGGCCTTGGCGCCGACTTCGCCACCGGACACGGGCGCGTCCAGGTACTGCGCGCCGGTCTCGTTGATCTTCGCGGCGAATGCCTTGGTGGCAGTGGGGGAGATCGAACTCATGTCGATCACCACCTTGTTCGGCGACAGGCCTGCGGCGACGCCGTCCTTGCGGAACAGCACGTCATCCACCTGGGGTGTATCCGGCACCATCACGATGATGAACTCGGCTTCCTGCGCCACCTGCTGCGGGTTGGCCAGGGCCACGGCGCCAGCATCGATCAGCGCTTGCGGGGCCTTGCCGTGGTGCTCGGAGAGGAACAGTTGGTGGCCTGCTTTCTGCAGGTTCGCGGCCATGGGTTGGCCCATGATACCGGTGCCGATGAATCCGATTTTAGCCATGAAAGAATCCTCTTTTTATTAGATGGCGTTATGGGTCTTCAACCAACCCAAACCCGCTTCGGTGGTGGTCAACGGCTTGTATTCACAGCCGACCCAACCCGTGTAGCCGATGCGGTCCAGATGCTCGAACAGGAAGCGATAGTTGATCTCACCGGTGCCCGGCTCGTTACGCCCCGGGTTGTCCGCCAACTGGATATGATTGATCTCGCCCAGGTGCGCGGCCATGGTGCGGGCCAGGTCGCCTTCCATGATTTGCATGTGGTAGATGTCGTACTGCAGGAACAGGTTGTCGCTGCCGACCTGTTCGCGAATCGACAGGGCCTGCGCCGTGTTGTTCAGGTAGAAGCCAGGGATGTCGCGGGTATTGATCGCTTCCATCACCAGCTTGATGCCCACCGCTTGCAGTTTTTCAGCGGCGTACTTGAGGTTGGCGACGAAGGTTTTTTCCAGGGTTTCGTCATCAACGCCGTGTGGGCGGATGCCCGCCAGGCAGTTGATCTGGGTGTTGCCCAGCACCTGGGCGTAGGCGATGGCCAGCTTGACCCCGGCGCGGAACTCTTCGACGCGGTCCGGGTGACACGCCAGGCCGCGTTCACCCTTGGCCCAGTCACCGGCCGGCAGGTTGAACAGCACCTGGGTCAGGCCGTTGGCGTCGAGCTGCGCCTTGATTTCAGCGGAACTGAATTCATACGGGAACAGGTATTCGACCCCTTGGAAACCGGCATCGGCAGCCGCTTTGAAGCGGGCAAGGAAGTCCTGTTCGGTAAACAGCATGGACAGGTTGGCGGCGAAACGCGGCATAGGGTTCTCCTTAATCGAGCAGGGAAATGGCAGTCGGCGCATCATTGCCGACCAGCGCCAGATCTTCGAATTCATTGACGGCGTTGATCTCGGTGCCCATGGAAATATTGGTCACGCGCTCCAGAATAATCTCAACGATCACCGGCACCTTGAATTCTTCGATCATTGCCTCGGCGCGGCGCAGTGCCGGCGCGATCTGGCCTGGCTCGAACACGCGCAGGGCCTTGCAACCCAGGCCTTCGGCGACGGCCACGTGGTCTACGCCATAACCGTTGAGTTCCGGGGCGTTGAGGTTGTCGAAGGACAGCTGCACGCAGTAGTCCATTTCAAACCCGCGCTGGGCCTGGCGGATCAAGCCCAGGTAGGAGTTGTTCACCACCACGTGGATATACGGCAGCTTGAACTGCGCGCCCACGGCCAGTTCTTCGATCATGAACTGGAAGTCGTAGTCGCCGGACAGCGCCACCACCTTGCGGCTCGGGTCGGCCTTGACCACACCGAGGGCGGCGGGGATGGTCCAGCCCAATGGGCCGGCCTGGCCGCAGTTGATCCAGTGGCGTGGCTTGTACACGTGCAGGAACTGCGCGCCGGCAATCTGCGACAGGCCGATGGTGCTGACGTAGCAAGTGTCTTTGCCGAACACCTGGTTCATTTCTTCATACACACGCTGTGGCTTGACTGGTACGTTGTCGAAGTGCGTCTTGCGGTGCAGGGTGGCCTTGCGCTGCTGGCAGTCGTGCAGCCAGGCACTGCGATCCTTGAGTTTGCCGGCAGCTTTCCACTCGCGGGCCACTTCAATGAACATCGTCAGGGCGGAGCCCGCGTCGGAGACGATGCCCAGGTCCGGGGTGAAGACGCGGCCAATCTGCGTGGGCTCGATGTCGACGTGAATGAAGGTGCGGCCCTCGGTGTACACCTCGACCGAACCGGTGTGACGGTTGGCCCAGCGGTTACCGATGCCCAGCACCACGTCTGACTTGAGCATCGTCGCGTTGCCATACCGGTGGGAGGTTTGCAGGCCGACCATGCCGACCATCTGCGGATGATCGTCAGGGATGGTGCCCCAGCCCATCAGGGTCGGGATCACTGGGATGCCGGTCAACTCAGCGAATTCCACCAGCAGCTCGCTGGCGTCGGCGTTGATCACGCCACCGCCACTCACCAGCAGCGGGCGCTCGGCCTGGTCCAGCAGGGCCAGGGCTTTTTCCACCTGCACGCGGGTGGCCAAAGGCTTGGCCAGGGGCAGCGGCTGGTAGGCGTCGATGTCGAATTCGATCTCGGCCATCTGCACGTCGAAGGGCAGGTCGATCAGCACCGGGCCGGGGCGGCCAGAGCGCATTTCATAGAAGGCTTTCTGGAAGGCATACGGCACTTGGCCGGGCTCCAGGACAGTGGTTGCCCACTTGGTCACCGGCTTGACGATGCTGGTGATGTCCACGGCCTGGAAATCTTCCTTATGCATGCGGGCGCGGGGCGCTTGCCCGGTGATGCACAGGATCGGGATGGAATCGGCCGAGGCGCTGTAAAGACCAGTGACCATGTCCGTGCCCGCCGGGCCCGACGTGCCGATGCACACGCCGATGTTGCCAGCCTTGGTGCGGGTGTAGCCCTCGGCCATGTGGGAGGCGCCTTCAACGTGGCGAGCAAGGACGTGATCGATGCCACCCACCTTCTGCAAGGCCGAATACAGCGGGTTGATCGCGGCGCCTGGGATACCGAAGGCGGTGTCTACGCCTTCACGGCGCATGACAAGGACGGCGGCTTCGATTGCTCTCATTTTGCTCATGATTTTGGTGCCTCTTGCGTTTTGTAATTGTATACAAGTGGTTTCTGTACAAAGTGTATTCACGGCGAGCTGCGCAGGTCAATGCATTTTATAAACTGGCCTTTGCGCTCATCTGAACGGCTTTTTTCGACGTATGGAGCCTTTGTGTGAAAATATTGTATACAAAAATAAAAGTCATTGTGTTCTATTTGTTGAATGGAGCATCTGATCATTCAGACCTGCACCGCTTTCCCAATAACAAAAGAAGGACGGCACCATGAGCGCTTTAACCTTGAAAATTGCCACCCAGCTGGCCAGTCAGGCCCTCACCGCAGGGCGCACGATTTCTGCTGCGCCGCTGACCATCGCGGTGCTCGACAGCGGCGGTCATCTGGTCGTGCTGCAACGGGAGGACGGCGCGAGCTTGCTGCGCCCGCAGATCGCCATTGGCAAGGCCTGGGGTGCGATTGCCCTGGGCAAGGGGTCACGCCTGCTGGCACTGGACGCGCAGCAACGCCCGGCCTTTATCGCCGCATTGAACAGCCTGGGGCAGGGCAGTGTGGTGCCAGCGCCGGGTGGGGTGTTGATTCGAAGTCAGGAAGGTGTGGTGCTGGGCGCGATCGGGATCAGCGGGGATACGTCGGATATTGATGAGCAGTGTGCGATCACGGCGATCGAGGGGGTGGGGTTGATGGCGGATGCCGGGGTGTCAGCTTGATTTTGTGTTGACTTGCCCCCGATTGGCACACACACCACGGTGTGTCAGTCCGGCTCACAGCCCTTGAGCACCAACCGGATAATGGTCTGCGCTGCGGCTTCGTAATCCGCTTCATCCAACTTGGCCTTGCCGGTCACTGCCGAGATCTGCCAGTCGAAATCCGCGTAGGTCTGTGTGGCCGCCCAGATGCTGAACATCAAGTGATTGGGGTCAATCGCCGCGATCAGGCCACGATCCACCCAATCCTGGATGCATGTAATGTTGTGCTTGGCCTGGGCGTTCAACTGCTCGACCTGATCAGCGCTCAGGTGCGGCGCGCCGTGCATGATTTCGCTGGCGAACACCTTGGAGGCAAACGGCAGGTCACGGGAAATGCGGATTTTCGAGCGGATGTAGTTGCTCAAGACTTCCTTGGGGTCGCCCTGCGGATTGAACGGCGTGGAGGCGGCCAGGATCGGCTCGATGATGCTTTCGAGCACCTCGCGGTAGAGGTTGTCCTTGGACTTGAAGTAGTAGTAGACGTTGGGCTTGGGCAGCCCGGCCTTGGCGGCGATGTCGCTGGTTTTGGTCGCGGCGAAGCCCTTGTCGGCGAACTCCTCGCTCGCCGCCCGCAGGATCTTTTCTTTGTTGCGCTCGCGAATGGTGCTCATAAACCTGGAGTTTCCTTGCCAAGACTGGCGGTTGCGCATGGTAGCACCGGCTATCCGCGCGCCTCAACAATCTGCCCGTCGGGCCTTTTGCCGCGTTATGCTCGCGCCATCTCACTCTTACGGAAGCCCGATTCATGGCAGGAAGCAGCTTGTTGGTGTTGATCGACGATATCGCCGCGGTACTCGATGACGTTGCCCTGATGACCAAGATGGCGGCGAAGAAGACCGCCGGGGTGCTGGGCGATGACCTCGCGCTCAATGCCCAACAGGTCTCCGGCGTGCGCGCCGAACGGGAAATTCCCGTGGTGTGGGCGGTGGCCAAGGGCTCCTTCGTCAACAAGTTGATCCTGGTGCCCGCAGCGCTGTTGATCAGTGCGTTCGCGCCGTGGGCGGTGACGCCCTTATTGATGCTCGGCGGTGCCTACCTGTGTTTCGAAGGTTTCGAGAAACTCGCGCACAAGTTTCTCCACAGCAAGGACCAGGACCAGGCTGAACATGCGCAGTTGGTCGAGGCTGTGGTCGATCCGGCAACCGACCTGGTGGCCTTCGAAAAGGACAAGATCAAGGGCGCCATTCGTACCGACTTCATCCTTTCCGCCGAAATCATCGCCATCACCCTCGGCACTGTGGCCGATGCGCCACTGATGCAGCAGGTCATCGTGCTGTCCGGCATCGCCATTGTCATGACGGTGGGCGTCTACGGACTGGTGGCCGGTATCGTCAAGCTGGATGACCTGGGCCTGTGGCTCACCCAGAAGCCCGGCCAGGTGGCGCGCAGTATCGGCGGCGGCATCCTGCGGGCAGCACCGTACATGATGAAGAGCCTGTCGGTGATCGGTACGGCGGCGATGTTCCTGGTCGGCGGTGGAATCCTTACCCATGGCGTGCCGGTGGTGCATCACTGGATCGAAACGGTCAGCCAGGGCGTGGGCGGGGTGGCGTGGTTGGTGCCGGTGGTGCTGAACGGCATTGTGGGGATTGTTGCGGGGGCGGTGGTGCTGGCGGTGGTCAGCGCAGTGGGCAAGCTCTGGAACGCCGCGAGGGCTTGATCCGTTGGCAATAAAAAGGCCATTCAATCGAATGGCCTTCTAAGAAGTGTTTGCTCTACCGTCTGTAAGTTATGCTTCGCGAAGTGTTATCGCCGGTTAACGATATCGCCCGACAATGCTTCTTCTCCCCTTTCGCAATAATCCAATAAACGCATGAATTCCGAATCTGCGTGTACGGTGTTGGAAATGTGACGAGCTTCTAACGTTGGGCGATCGCGCATAACACCATCGATTTTATTGTTGTTTTCCGGCGAGTAAGCGCCGCCCAGCCTGTCGATACGTTCAAGCACGTTCAATGCCTTGATCGCAAAGTTTAGTTGCTGAAGCGGACTTAAAGATTTGTCGTTCCAATGGCCACCCAGTTGTTTATAAAATTTATTAAGGTCCAGGAATTGAGCCCCGTCTGGTTTTCCCCTTTTGTCTAGAGTTGAAAAGAGAGGGTCTTCAAGGACCTGTTTAAGGATGCGAGAATAACGTATGTCTCGGTCATGACCGGAAACAGGGGCGGGATGAACTGAGGTTGTTGAAGGCGTTGCTGCAGGCAGGGAGGTGAAATAGGGTGTACTGTAGCCATTTTTAATAGGGATCATAAGTAAACAACTCCATTTGATTAAGTATAGTTTCTGTTTTTCTGGCGAGGCAGGAAAATGTATCGGTTGCGCAGTCTTAGTGCGTCGTATGGCTGGGCGGTTCCATGAAAACGGTACGGCGCGAGGCGAGGTTTTTACTGGTTATGTTGAAAATCTTTGGCAATAAAAAAGGGCTGCCCGAATAATCGGGTAGCCCTGTATTTGCTGAGTTTATATTATTCGGCTATTTGTAACTTTCGAGACTCAGTATAGATATACCGCACTTTCTCATATTCAAACGGCGAGTTCATCTGCCCGTACCGGAAGCTGGTCTGATAGCGCTTGTCCACCGCACGCAACGCCCAGATTTCCGGGTGATTGGAGCTGACTTCCGACACGTTGAGGAAGTTGATCTGGGTTTCCGCGCCGTAGTCGACAATCAGGCCAGTGGTGTCGCGCAGGTTGGATGGACCGAAGATCGGCAGCACCAGGTACGCACCGCCAGGCACGCCGTAGAAGCCCAGGGTCTGGCCGAAGTCTTCGCTCTGGCGCGGCAGGCCCATGGCGGTGGCCGGGTCCCACAGGCCGGCGATACCGAGGGTGGTGTTGACCAGCAGGCGCCCGGTGGTTTCCAGGGAGCGGTGGCCTTTGAGTTGCAACAGGCTGTTCAACAGGTTGGGCACGTCGCCCAGGTTATTGAAGAAGTTACTCACGCCGGTGCGCAGGAAGCTGGGGGTCACATAGGTGTAGCCGTTGACCACCGGCAGGAACACCCATTGGTCGAAGCGGTAGTTGAAGTGGTACACGCGGCGGTTCCACGACTCCAGCGGGTCATACACGTTGAGTGCGGTGAGCGACGAGCGCTCGAACTCCCTCTGGTCCAGGCCTGGGTTGAACTTGAGCTTGCTCAGCGGTTCCTTGAAGCCGTCGGCATCCATATTGACCGGCTCATGGGCCTTGCTGTTGTCGGCATTGGCCACGCCTGCGCACATCAAGGCGGCAAGCAGCAGAAGATATTTAGCCACGGAAGAACTCCAGCATGGCGTCGGCGTTGACGCGGTAATTGAGGTTGCCGCAGTGGCCGCCCAGCGGGTAGACGGTCAAGCGATCGCCGAAGGTTTTACGCAGGAAACCGAGGTCGCCAGGGCCGAGGATCACATCGTCCGCGTTATGCATGACGGCGATTTTCGGGCTGTTGTGCAGGTAGTCCTTGAGGGCGTACAGGCTGACCTGGTCGACCAGTTGCAACAGGCTGCCGCCATCGGAGCGCGCGCGCCACATCGGGATCACTTGTTCGGTGAGGTAGCAATCGAAGTCGCATTGCAACGCACGCTTGAGAAACGGCGTACGCCGTTTCTCAAGCGTGCGTTGCAATGCGACTTCGATT
>Ga0068851_10000051_pt1 | contig 72304 bp, 64 predicted proteins | sample KBSCornC12_FD_66588 | JGI IMG/M metagenome (GOLD analysis project Ga0068851, IMG submission 66588) | Corn rhizosphere microbial communities from Kellogg Biological Station, Michigan, USA - KBS Corn C1-2 | ecosystem: Host-associated > Plants > Roots > Rhizosphere > Soil ...
CATCTTGTTGTTTGTATCGATAGATCGGAAATCCAAACCATTCTTCATTCGTCGGAGTGAGATACACATAATTAGTGAACAGGTTATAAAAAGGCGTGAGGCTGAAATCCCATTTTCCAAAATTGTAATTCAGGCTGGTATTGAAAGCAATGTTCTGTTCATTCTTCAAATCAGGATCACCGATTTCGTAGGTAAATATGCCTTCGTGCAAACCATCAGAAGCTAATTCGGCGAGATTCGGGATTCGCACACCGGTAGCAATATTGAATTTTAAATTAAAATGTTCGGTGGGAAAAATACTGAAACCAGTGAAGGCATTCCAGTACGGTTCAAATTTGTCAAAGGGTTGTATTTCTTTATCCGGTCCATTGACAAATGGAGTGTAATAGGTCTTGATCCATTTTTCACCAATACTGGCGCCATATTCCATGATAAAATGTTCGTGCGATTCTATTTCATAATAAATGGAAAGATTGCTTTCCTGCATGTTGGCATCCGGTACTATTTTCCGTGCACCGTAATTCGTATTGTCTTCAAAAGAACCCAGGTTGGAAATAATCAGGCGTTTCCCTTTAGCAATTTCCTTTTCCCATTTCGCTAAATATTGGAATGTGAAGAGATGCATATTCAGGCTGATGGCACCCCCACCTTCATTTTCCTGGCGAAGATTCGATTGCAGGCCGGCATTGATAGTGAGTTTGGCGCCATCATTTAGATAAATTTTATTTTCCGATGAAAAGATATTCAGGTAAACAAAATGGGCGGGAAATTCAGAAAGCTTGCGGCTCCATCGCGCATCAGGCTCAATAAAATTATAGACATCATTGAAGATGAAGCCAAAGCGGTTGAACGAACTCATGAAATGATTGTCCGAATACCAGTTTTTTTTGTGAAATCCATACATCGCTTTCAGGTAGTAGCCATCAAAGCGACTGTTCAAAACGCGATCTCCATTGCCATCGGAATAATCGGCGTTGTTTTCAATGCCTATTCGCAGTCCATACCAATTTTTTCCCATATTCTTTTTCAAACCAAATTGAGCAAGACCACCGAGGGTATTGGTATTAAACTTTAGCGAGTAATCCATTTCTTTTCCAATCGTATCCGGTTTTTGTTCTTCGATGAGATTGATCAATCCGCCGATGGCTTCTGTTCCGTAGAGCACACTCATTGGGCCTTTGATGAGTTCAACTCTTGCGATACCCAGGTCAGACAATCCGAGTCCATGTTCTTCCTGCCATTGTTGGTTGTCAAATTTTAATCCCGAGAGAAGAACCAATACGCGATTGCCATACAATCCTCTGATGACGGGTTTTGCAATAGCAACACCTGTAGTAAGCATGGACACGCCGGGTGATTTAGCGAGTAAGTCGGTGAGATTATAATTGCCATAACGGGAAAGGCTGTCGACCCTGATCGAGAGAATGTTAATTGGGGATGTGATCGCAGGTTCTTCTTTGAATGCGGTGACGATGATTTCCGAAAGATTTTTTAAGGGGAAAGAATCGATAGATTGTGCGAAAGTAAATTCACAACCTAGTATAGCAATAAAAGAGAAAAGGGTCTTTAGCAATTTTTGAGACATAGGGCGTAAAAATAGGATAAGGATCTCATTCATGATGCTCTCCTTCTCCTTTAGTTAATTGACTAAAAAGATAATAAGCTCCTTTCACCACCACCTTTTGTTTTTCGGCCACTGTTTCCAGCGGAATGATTTCTGTGAACCCCAAGTCACTCGCACCAATCCGGACTTGCACCTGCCTGAATTGATTTTCATTCTCAGTCACAAAAATGAAATGGTCATCTCCATTACTGACTATGGCTTCATCAGGTAGTGTTGCTGATCGCTCCTGGTTGATGTTGATCCTGGCTTCGATAAACATACCTGGCAGTAAAGTTTCTACATCATTCAAAATTTTAGCATGAGCGATGACCACCTGCTGATTGTTTTCAAATGATTTGTTGATGCTAAAAATTTCCGCGGTGTGAATATGAGTGGGATCATTAGCATCAGAAAAAGTGAGGCGCTGTTTTTCTTTGATTTTATGAATGTCCGGTTCAAAAATGCTCAGATCAATATGCAGGTAACGGTTATCAACGATTTGAAAGATGGAAGTATTCGGATCAACATATTGTCCAATCGAAATAGCAATAGAAGTAATGTGGCCACTGATCGGGGCGAGGACCGAGAAAGAATTCCGGATCGTCTCATTGGTCAATTTATCCGGATCAATATTGTATAATTTCAATTTTTGCGAAAGTCCTTTAATCATCGTCAATTGCAAATTGTAATTCGATTCCGCTTGCTGTGCAGTCTTCGTAGCATTGATATTATCTTTTTGCAATTCCCGCTGCCGCTCATATTCTGCTTTGAGATAAGGAAGACCTGACTTGTTAGAAAGGTAGTCTTGTTGCAACTGGATGAATTCCAGGTTTTCCATAGTCGCTAATGTCTGTCCACTGTGTACGAATTCCCCTTCTTTAATATTGATGGTCCTGACTATACCGCCTGTTAGCACGTTGACCTCAGCTTTATTTTGCGGAGGTACTTCAACTTTGCCATTCACTTTAAGCGTGCTGGAAAGATTTCGATGCGTGATGGTATCTGATTGAATCCCGATTGCTTTTTGCTGATCAGCAGTGAGATTGACGACGGTGGAAGATGCTTCTTCATGATGGGGTTCCTGAGTTTCTGTTTTTTGTACGCAACTCAACAGGGTCATCGTGAGGAAGAAAAAAGCTAAAGGAAGGACTTTATAGATTGATTTATTTTTCGAGTTCATTGTTTTTTGTTTTTCTGTTGAGACTTATTTGTCCTTCCCCACCTTTCAAGGTGGGGTAAGATTAAACTACTGTTTATTGCTGAATGAGAGAATGAAGATGCACTGCTGTTAATTCCAACTCCAGGAAAGTTTGCCAGTAATCCATCCGGATCTGAAATGCCTGCGAAGTGTTTTGAATAAATTCAATATAACCGACATCACCTGCTTTGTAACTTTTTTCAGCTGATGAAATGATGAGCGTAGCCATGGGTAAGCCCTCTTGCGTGTAATAGTCGAGTTGTGTTTTCAATTGATCATAGTGTTGCATGGTTTGTTCCCAATCGCTTTGCAGCGATCGTTGCAGCGCATTGAGGTTTTCTTCTTCAATCATAGTCTGCAATTCCATCGATTGAACTCTTCCTTGTTGTCCAGACTTTATCAAAGGCATGGTTAACCCGGCAGTAAAACCCATAAAAGGTGCGATATGGACAAGGCTTTGTACGAAATATCCGAACTGAATCGATGGAGCATTCCTCGTCTTCTCCAATTTCCATTCAGCCATTGAAGCGGTGATTTGCTCTTGCTGCATGGCCACATATGGATTTTTTGACAACCAGGCAGTGTCAGTTGAAATCGCAGATAAAAGAAGGAGTTCTTTTTCATCTGGCAGTATTGCATCTGAATTGCCAATCCATTGTTTTAAATCAGCCTGGTGGGATATGATTTCCGAAAGTGTCTTTTTTTGTTCCAATTGAATTTCTTTCCATTTCGCCTGCGCGGCTAATTTTTCCAACTGATTACTTTCACCCAAATTGTATTTTTTATCAGCGTATTGAACTAAATTGGCATACACACTATCTAGCGAATTCCATTCCTTCAATCGCTGTTGTGCGAAAAGCAATTGATAATAAGCTACAGAAACATTTCGTATCAATTCAGATTTGGTAATGTTGAGTTGTCGCCGGGCCAGTTCAACTTTCTGATTTTGAAAATTGGCCTGAGCATTCGTGGTGGTTGGAAATGGGATGCCTGTAGAAATACTAAGATTATAATCATATATATGACTGTTAATCTCTCCCCCCTGGTAATTCACATTCAATGGTTGAAATGTAAAATTCGTATGCTTCAATTGTTCCTGTTGTTCGATAGCGTAGGAACCTGCCCGGATATTCGGATGATTGATCAACGCCATTTGAATGCAGGAATCGAGAGTGATCGATTGGGATGCACTCATTGTTTTCATTCCTTTACTTTGGCCATATGCATGGGAAGTAAAGGTGAATAATCCTCCCAGCAGGAGGATAATCAAAGGTGATGATTTCATGTCCAATTTATTTTTGGAAGAAAAAAGTGAATAGAGTACGGGTAAGACGACTAGAGTAAGCAGAGTTGAAGAAATCAATCCCCCGATGACCACGGTGGCCAAAGGTTTCTGCACTTCACTACCAGCTGAGGTACTGAGGGCCATCGGCAAAAATCCCAACGAAGCTACAGCAGCTGTTGCCAGCACCGGCCTTAACCTGGCTGCAGTTCCTTTGATAATGCGTTGCGTGACATCGCTTTCTCCTTCTTTTTCAAGACGATTAAAATATGAGATCAACACGATGCCATTTAAAACAGCAACACCGAACAAGGCAATGAATCCGACACCTGCACTGATGCTGAAATTCATATCCCGTATCCAAAGGGCGAGCACTCCACCGATGGCAGCTAATGGAATGGCTGAAAAAATAATCAGCGTTTCCTTTAAACTTCGAAAGGTGAGGAAGAGCAGCATGAAGATCAACAAGAGTGCGCCAGGAACAACGATCATCAATCGTTGCTTTGCTTGCTGAAGATTTTGAAACGTACCACCGTATTCAATGTAGTAGCCCGCAGGCAGATTCAACTTCTTCACCAATACCTGTGAAATTTCAGTAGCTACACTTTGGATATCACGACCGCGGACATTTGATTCGATTACGATCCTTCGCTCACCATTGTCACGACTGATTTCCGCCGGTGCAGATTGAAAAGAAACATTCGCCAATAATCCAATCGGGATCTGGGATCCATTGGGAAGAGGTACATAGATATTCCTGACCTTCTCTTCATCGGCATCGTGATAATTTGCCAATCGAACAACGAGATCAAATTTTTTCTCGCCTTCATAAACAATGCCGGCTTTTCCTCCGGCTAATGCAGCATTCAGCACCCGGTTGACATCATGAATGTTTAATCCATATTGAGCAATTCGTTCGCGATTATATTTCACTAATAATTGAGGCATACCGACGATTTGTTCAACGCGGATATCAGTGGCTCCCGGAACATCTGCCATCAAAGCAGCAGCAGCATTTGCTTTTGAAAATAAAACATCCAGGTTTTCGCCATAAATTTTTACAGCAATGTCGGATTTCACACCGGCGATCAGTTCGTTGAATCGCATTTGAATAGGTTGCTCAAAGGTGATATTGACGCCGGGCACTACACTTAATTGTTCATCCATTTTTTGAATCATCGTCTCCCGGTCAGGAGCAGAGGTCCAATACTTTTTATCTTTCATGACCACCAATACATCGGCCGTTTCCACCGGCATTGGATCTGTAGGGATTTCAGAAGTTCCGATTTTACAAACCACTTCCTCGACTTCCGGAAAATGTTCTCTTAGAATTTTTTCCAATTGTGTTCCGACCAATACACTCTGTTGCAGGTTGCTGCCTTGACGAATGGTAAAGTTGAGGGCCATATCGCCTTCATCCAGTTCAGGAATAAACTCACCGCCGAGTATGGAAAACATAATCACTGCCCCAGCGAGGAGAAAAATAAAAATCATCACCACCGATTTTCTCCATTTCAACACAAAGGACAAGAATGGAGTATAAAGTGCCTGCAGCCTAAGAACCATTTTTTCTCCAAAAGAAAGTTTTGCCGAAATTGTTTTACTCAGAAAAAGCGATGACATCAGCGGAACAAAAGTCAGGGACAACAACAATGCACCGATGACGGAGAAGGAAACAGTTTGCGCCATGGGCCTGAACATTTTTCCTTCAATGCCGATCAAAGCGAAGATCGGAATGTAGACAATGAGAATAATGATCTGACCAAACACAGCACTGCCCATGATCTGCGAGGAATTATTAATGATTTCCCGGTCAATTTGTTCGCTGGTCAATCGCGTGTTTTTAAAATGCTTATGCAGTACAAACATGATGCTCTCGACGATGATCACAGCACCATCGACAATCAATCCGAAATCCAGTGCCCCCATGCTCATTAGGTTAGCACTGACACCGAAAACATTCATCATGGAAATGGCAAAGAGTAAGGACAATGGAATCACTGAAGCGACAATTAAACCAGCCCGTAGATTGCCAAGGAAAATAATCAGGACAAACACCACGATTAAAGCTCCCATTAAAAGGTTGTCTTTAACAGTCTTTATGGTATGCGTGATCAACTTTGTCCGATCAACAAAAGCATCTGCATGAATACCTTCAGGAAGTGATTTGGCAATTTGCTCCATGCGTGTTTTCACATTTTTAATCACCTCCACACTATTCGCTCCTTTCATCATTAGGACTACACCACCCACTGTTTCTCCTTCACCATTGCGTGTCATGGCTCCATAGCGGGGAGCATGACCAAATTGAACCGTGGCCACATCGCGGATTCGGATCGGAGTGCCATTTTGAACTTTGATGACAATATTTTCGATGTCCTTAAAGGATTCAATCAAGCCTTCACCACGGATAAAATAAATGTTCGGTCCTTTTTCAATATAACTGCCGCCGGTATTTTCATTATTGGTAGCCAATGCATCATATACTTCGATTAAGGAAATATTCATGGCGATTAGTTTTTCCGGCGCTACTGCAATTTCATATTGCTTGAGATAGCCGCCAAAACTGCTAACATCAACTACGCCAGGTACGCCAAGTAATTGCTTGCGCACAATCCAATCTTCTATCGTCCTCAAGTCCATCGGAGAATATTTATCCTTATAGGTTGAATCGACAGCAAGTGTGTATTGATAAATTTCACCAAGTCCTGTTGTCGGTGGATTCATTTCCGGCGTTCCGAATTCCTTCGGAATTTGTTCTTCAGCTGATTTGATCCGTTCAGCAACTTGTTGACGTGCTAATGGCAGAGGAACATCATCTTTGAATACAACCGTGATCACCGAAAGCCCACTGCGAGAAATAGAACGCAATTCCACAAGATCAGGAAGGTTTTTAAATTCCATTTCGAGTGGATACGTAATAAATTGTTCCACTTCCTGCGTAGCCAGGTTGGGTGCATTCGTTACACACAGCACCTGGTTATTGGTGACATCCGGCAATGCATCAATGGAAAGTTGAGTAACGGAGTATAGCCCCCAGCCTACAAAAAGAATGAGGAGGATGCCGGTGATGAGTTTATTATTTACTGAGAAGGATATGATTTTTTCAATCATGACGGAGTGTGATTAATGTAAATGAATAGGAAACCCGATGCTGTCGCATTGGATTTCAATCCTGTTCCCGTAGAGGATCACTGGACTTTATACGAACTTCGGCGGTTGCCAGATGGAGTAGTGAAGTTCAGAAACCGATAATGGCAGGTGAGCAACAAATTTTTCCTGTCGAACAGGATCGGTATTTTGAATAAAAAAGTTGGACTGTACAATAATTTGTGCAGAACAGCAGGAGCATCCACACAGCGGTGAACAGATATCCTGATCTTCCTGGTGATGATCCTGGGCCTGGTTGAAGACTAACGGGGCCTGGTGATGTTGTCCTTCGCAGGCATCGTTGCATGGTAACATGATCAAGGCCAGTAAGTACATGACCATGGAGATGCAAAATATTTTTTTAGCGTGAAGCACGGGGTAAAAGTAGGAGATTTTAGTGGTTATGAAGCAATTCACATATTTTTGCATGAGACGAGAAGAGTAATGTAACAAAGGAGAAAGAATACGTACCACACATCAATAATCTTGTTATGAAAAATATTTTCACCTTGCTAATCATGTCCTTGCTGATCTTATCTGCTTGCCAGCAGAGTTCAGAAAGTGCCACAAATAAAGTGCGCGTGGTTTCAGGGCATAAAAAGGATGATTGCTGTAAAAGACCAGTTGGTGAGTTGGTTTGCAAACTCACTACTCCGGAAATGGATGCACGCAAGGCAACCATATTAACTTCTCTGCGAAAACAAGTGCTGGATAAAGAGGAATTGACCAATGGATATTCATTTAAGTTTATCGGAACCGACTCCATGATCAATGAATTGACAGAGTTTGCAAAGACAGAGCGGCACTGCTGTGATTTTTTTACGTTTAATCTGTCGATCTCCGGGGATACCAGCGCAGTTTGGTTTGATATCACCGGTCCACTGGAAGCAAAGGAATTTATCAGGACTGAATTGGAACTATAAAAGAGGTATTTGTCTTAAAAATGATGAGGCTTGCTCCGGATATCGACGAAATCCGTGTAGCCAATAACCATGGGCAAATCAGGAAATACAGTTATAAACTATAACTTATAACTTGCCTGGAAGTGATATCGACGAAATCCGTTTAATCAATAACCATGGGCATTTCAGGATATACAGTTATAAACTATAACTTAATACCTGCCTGGAAATGATATCGACGAAATCCGTTTAACCAATAACCACGGGCATATCATAACTTTTTACAACATCTTCTATTCCATTACTTTTGTATCAAATCCTAAACTATGAAGGCCTTGGCTTTCAGACTCATTTTAATAATCAGTATACTTAACTGTTCTTCAAAATTGCTTGGACACGTTGCCCTGGATTACCCAGTTGGTGGCGAAACTTATATTCAGGGTCAAACAGTAACTATACAATGGCACATCGTTGCTTTTCATCAACAACTAAACTGGGATCTCTACTTTTCATCCGATGGTGGTGATAACTGGCAACCAATCCAACTTGATATTCCCGTTGATTCATTAAGTTATACCTGGTTGGTGCCGGCTGTCGTGACTTCACAAGGAAGAATAAAAATCTTTCAGGACAATGTTGAACATGATTACCTCGATGTCAGTGGGGATTTCAGTATTGTACCCAATACTTCACCGCCTTCTCTTGATGCTCCTGCAGATGATGCCATTATTGAATGCAGCGCAGGAAATCAGGAAGCAGCTTTGCAGAATTGGCTCAACAATCACGGTGGAGCTGCTGCTACCAATTATTGTGGTGATCTCATTTGGACCAATGATTATGACGGGTTGAGTGATGATTGTGGAATGACGGGCAGTGCTTTGGTTACGTTCACAGCAACCGATGGTTGCGGAACCACTTTTACAGTAGCGACAATATCGATCGTTGATTCTTCTCCCCCAATAATCACAACAATGCCGTTGAATAAAATAGTGGAATGTGATGGCCAGGGGAATAGCATTGATTTTAATAATTGGCTCAACAATCACGGTGGAGCACAAACTTCAGATGCCTGCAGCAATGTGACGTGGACCACTAATTATTCACCACTTAGTAATGGATGCGGAGCCACTGGTTCAACAACAGTTTTATTTTTCGCAACCGATGCTTGCGGCAACAGCATATCTTCTACTGCTTCATTTACTATTGTGGATCATCTAGCACCAGTGATCTCTCAACCAGCTCATGATACCATCTTAGAATGTGGAGTTAATACATCACAAGCCATTCAAGCGTGGCTGAACAATCATGGTAGTGCACAAGCCAATGACGTATGTGGAAATGTAAGTTGGATGAATAATTTTTCAGAGCTCAGTGATTTGTGCGGATCTACCGGAAGTGCTACTGTTCAATTTACTGTAAAAGATGATTGTGGAAATAGCGCAACTACTTCTGCTACAATATTAATTCAGGATCATACAGCTCCTGTTATTAGCACTATTGCACAGGATACAACCATGATTTGTGGTACACCCAATTTGCCAGATGTAATTCAAAGTTGGCTCAATCGGCATGCTGGCGCACTGGCAAGCGATGCATGTGGAGATGTAAATTGGTCGAATGACTTTTCTTCGGCTGGCGATACTTGTAATACCGAAGTCAGGTTGATCAATTTTATAGCAACCGATGATTGTGGCAATAGTTCGATGTCACAGGCATTTTTAACATTGTTGGATACCACACCTCCAACTATTGACACCACGATTTTTGCTCCAATAGGTTCCGCCTGGTATTATGTTGCTCCATCTTTTGGTCCGCCATGGATGGTGGTTCCCTTATATTTTCAATTCCTTACTGAGAAGGATACGTTCATGCTGGGTTATCATGCACGCATAATTGGATGTTATGTGAATGTTGAAGGCCAGTTGGAAAGAAGGAATGACCTGACAAAATATGTGGCCACTGTAGGCCAAAAGGTATTTTATAAAGTGGGTGATGATTTTGTTTTACTGTTTGATTTTGGTGCTCAGGGAGGTGATACGATTCATTCAAAAGTGGAGCCCTTCGAATTGAACCTGGGATGCAGTTCTCCGGACACGATCATTGATTTCAGTTATGTTATTGATTCCATCAAAGTGCAACAATTTGATGGTGGAGATTTGCTCGCTCAATATGTAACGTCCATCGATCAATTTCCCGGGCCGAATTGGGGCTTTGGCTTTTTGGATGATGCACCTATTTATGAACGAATCGGATATTTTGGATTGGGCGGTTTTTGGTGGGGCGTGGGAGGAGATGGATGCATTTTGGAAACAGGGAATTTGAGATGTTATGTCGATGATCAGATCATATGGAAAAGTTCAGGATTCAACTCCTCCCTGGCTTGTGATTATTTATACTCCACAGAAGTTGAGCAAGAGCAATCGAATTTTATTTTTCCCAATCCATCCTTTGGTAAGTTCACATTGCCAGGGCATGCAAGATTGCTTTCCGTTTTTTCTTTAGAAGGAAAAGAAGCGAATTACACGCAGTCTGAAAATGAAATTGATTTGTCAGGTAATCCGGCTGGATTGTATATAGTTAGGTTTGAAATCGGAAAGCAGACCTATTTTTCAAAATTGGTTTTAAACTGACCAGATCGGGTATGCAGAATAGGCATAAACCCTCAATACTCCCAAGCCGATTTCACCTACCTTTGAAGGAAATCTGAATTGATGAACACACACATATCCAAAATAGTAGTCTTAATCTCTTTTCTCTGCTCCTCTTATAGCCTTTTTGCCCATGTCGAGCTGGATAATCCAAAGGGTGGTGAAACTTTTGTTAGTGGTTCAACAGTGACAGTTAAGTGGCATATCACTATTTCGCATGTCACGCTCAATTGGGATCTATTATATTCTCCGGATGGAGGTACGACCTGGGCAGCAATACAAATGGATTTGCCTCCGGGTACGTTGAGCTATGATTGGCATGTGCCGGCCGGAGCCACATCACAAGCCCGAGTGAGTATCATCCAGGATAACGAAGGACAAGATTACCAGGATGAGAGCAATGATTTCACCATTCAGTCCACTACATCCATTTCCACCATTCTTGATTTTGAAGTAAAGATTTTTCCAAATCCTGTCAGTGAAACACTCACAGTGGACCTAAGCAATAATCCATCATGGCCAGTTCAACTCAATCTACTGGATGCTTATGGCAGATCTGTATGGACCAAAAAAGATGATGATGAAGTTATGATCTACATTCCATTGCGTTCCTATGCACCTGGTGTATATTTATTGCAAATCGAAACGGCACAAGGAGCTTACACTCGAAAAATAATTATTGCAAGGGTGTAGATTTTCCAGTTACCCTTGCGAAATCTCTGATTACTTCTTCGCTATTTTATATTGCATCTGCAAAGTCAATGCAAATTCAACCGCAGGTTCAGTGACTGCAGGGTTTATGACATTGTCAAAACCGGAGTAATTGATGGCATCATAATAAAACGTCGTACTCTTTCTCAAATCCTTTATCACATAATTGTTAAGGCTGCTGCCATAGACATCACTGCTTTCATAGGCTTTGTAGCTTTTGTATAACTGACCGGGATAAAAGCTATACATCTTTTCTCCATAAATGGAAGAAGAAGGAGAAAGAGTGGTGTGCGTCGCTCCGGTATAAAGTGTTTTTTTCTGATCGATGACTTTCGTAGCGGCTTCAAATAATTTGGCATAAACAGCCTGGAGGTCTGACACGATATAATCAACCTTGACCAGGTCATAGATCTCATGATTGGAGGCAGCAATGACGATCTCATCGAGTTTGCTGACGGGAGCAAAACGAATGATGATGTTCTTTTGTAATTCAAATCCCTTAATATATTGCTCTGCGTAATTCGAATCGACTTTGTAATCATAGATTTTGTTCTGGGTTGTCATGTCTACGAACACATCTGTTTCATTGATCCCCATTTTATTCAGTTCAGATTTGAAGGCATTGATCCGCTTATCAATTTTTGCATTGCAGTTCCATACATCATCGGCTTGTTCAACCGTGCTGAACGTGACTACATATTGATCGGCGATTACATTTATAGCTACGCTGGCCGGGATGATGAAGGTTGAATCGGTGATAAAGAGTTTGTCGGCTGTATCGATTTTTCCATACACGGGATTATAACCCTGGCCATAAGTCGAGTTGCCGCTTTGTTGTGCTTCAGTCCTTAGACCTGATACCAGTAAGAAAGGGAACGCGAGTAAAAAAATATAATTTCTCATGATGAATGGATTTTTGGGATGAAGGGAGCAATGGAGTAAAGGATCAAAGGATAAATGGATTAACGGTTGAATGGTTCATTGGAACAAGCAGAAATGGGTCAAAGGATGAAAGGTTTAATGGATCAACAGTCTTGCCTTTAATGTCCCGAGTCCTGAGTCTCGCAACTCACAACTCACAACTCACTACTCACTACTCACTACTCAGTCGATTGCTCAAGTTAAATTAATGATTTCCCATAAGAGTCGATACTTTTATACAAAGTGATTTCTTAACCTGTTGTGAATGTTGGTTATGGTCGATATTGATCATTTTCGAAAATTAGCGTTGTCATTTCCTGATGCAACGGAAGAGCCGCATTTTCATTTGTCCTCCTTTCGATATAAGGGAAAAATCTTTGCTACCTGGTGGGAAGCAGAGAACCGGGCAATGGTTAAATTGACACCGGAGGAACAGTCAATCTTTTGTTCGATGGAGGAAAAGGTTTTCTTTCCGGTCAATGGAACCTGGGGCCAAAAGGGGGCGACGTTTGTGGATCTTGGAAAAGTGAGAAAGGATATGTTTAAAGATGCCCTGGCACTGGCATATGAAGGAGTGTCGAAGAAGAAAAAAAAGTGACCCCGCCAGGGCTCGAACCTGGGACCCGAAGATTAAGAGTCTTCTGCTCTACCAACTGAGCTACGGAGTCATTTTTTCAAAGAGCGAGCAAAGATATAATAAACTTCGACCTTAAAAAAAGCGCTTTTTGTAACTTAATTCTAAGGTCTCTTCGATTACGTAAGAGCTTAATTTTCAAGCTTTCAGCAAAGTATAGCCGCACTTTTTAATTGGCGTCAATTGGTGAAAATTAGCGGCTACTTTTCAAGGATGTACTCTTCAAACTCCTGTAAGAAAGCCCTTCTTATTTCCGTTTCCGGAGGGAAGGCATGTCCGCTCAATCCCAGGTAGAGTGGTATTGGTTTCAGCGCCGGTTTGCCAATCTCTTTTGTATTCAGGTTAGTCAATTTTATGGTCTGACGATTCACTGAAATACTAAAATCCTGCCATTCATAAGAATAGGTCGATCCACATTTTTTGCAAACCCATTGATCATTAATATGAAAGTCATCATTCGACCAGTTGAAATATGGTTTTGATAATTCAATCAATAATTCTGTTTCATAACACGAAAAAGAAGAACCTGTGTCCACACAATCGATGGCGAGCAATTGCCGATATCGTGGATAAGCACACTGGCAGGAATTGACATTATAAAATTCCAATCTCTTAGTCAGTAATTGTTTTACCTCGTTGAAAGCGGTTTCGAAATCCATAGGGTGAATGTACTACTTTGCCCCCGCCCCCTACGTTTCTCCATTCGCTCATTTCGTCCCGATGGGCATCGGAACTTCATTCGCTCATTGCGAAAACGCCGGGGAGAGAATTCATTTTTTGCTTTCTCACTATTGCCCCCGCCCCCTGCGTTTCTCCATTCGCTCATTTCGTCCCGATGGGCATCGGGACTTCATTCGCTCATTCCGAAAACGCCGGGGAGAGCATTCATCTTTTGCTTTCTCACTATTGCCCCCGCCCCCTGCGTTTCTCCATTCGCTCATTTCGTCCCGATGGGCATCGGGACTTCATTCGCTCATTCCGAAAACGCCGGGGAGAGAATTCATCTTTTAGCTTTTCGAAGTTGAATGATGGTGGAACGAATTTGATTTAATACTGATTCAATAGAATCATAAATTTCTTCATTTTTAAATCGGAGGAATGTAATCCGACGTTCACTTAGCAATTTTATGATTTCTTCCCGTTCTTCATCTGAAAGCTTTTGATTTGGATGGTCATGATGCTTGCCATCCAATTCAATGATCAATTTGATTTCATTCGCGAAAAAATCAGCCGCATATTTTCGCATGGGATGTTGTCTTCGAAATTTGACACCTTCCATCTTGCGGTCCTTTAAGTATTCCCATAAGATTTGTTCTGCTTTGGTAGAATTTAACCTGAGGGAGTAGGCAATTTTAAAAATTGCCGGAGTGGCACCGAGGTGCATCGTTTTCCTGGTATTTTTCATTTTTCAAAAGGTTGAAGTTGAAATAAAATTAAGGGGAATTTCATTCCATGTCAATACTTTATCAAAAAAAATTCATAAACGAAATCTTCTCCCCGGCGTTTTCGAAGCGAATGCAATGAGCAGAGAAACGCAGGAGGGGTAGAGACGAAATGAACACAGAAACGCAGGGGGCGGGGGCAGAGAAGAAATTTTATCGCGGCGTTTTCGAAGCGAATGCAATGAGTACAGAAACGCAGGAGTGCAAGGCAATAACGAAATGCTCTCCCCGGCGTTTTCGAAGCGAATGCAATGAGCAGAGAAACGCAGGGGGCGGGGGCAGAGAAGAAATTTTATCGCGGCGTTTTCGAAGCGAATGCAATGAGCAGAGAAACGCAGGAGGGGCAGAGACGAAATGAACACAGAAACGCAGAGGGTAGAGCAATATCGAAATCTTCTCCCCGGCGTTTTCGAAGCGAATGCAATGAGCAGAGAAACGCAGGGGGCGGGGGCAAAGAGGATTACTTTTTCGCCCTGCTCGTGAAATAAGCAACAGCATAATAAGCCAGCACAACAAAGAAGATATTGAACACCCAATTGCTCAGTGTGTCACTGACAGAATGTGATACGCGATCGATCCGGATAAAATCCCAAATCGAAAAGGCAACCGCTATCAATGCTATCAGCCAACCCGCAAGGGTGATCGGAATAAATATTACTCCACGAAGTAGAAACCAGGGAAATTTCATAAGCAGAATCGATTAATTCTCCCTGAAGATAAGGGAATCAAGTCTGTTTTTTTTCGTTTCTTCCGTTTAATAAAATCTAAATCCATTATGCAAAAGATATGCATTCTTTCTTCTCTTACATTTTTATTGATGTCCTTTGGTGTATTTGGCCAATCCGGATCATTGGATTCCACATTTGGTGAAAACGGAATTGTCATTACACCTATTGGCATCAACACTCCTGATCTTCTGTATGCAATGACTATCCAGAAAGATCAAAAAATAGTGGCAGGAGGTGTTTCGGGTGGAGATTTTGTTGCCGTCCGTTATTTACCGGATGGTACTCCGGATCCTGATTTTGGAAATAATGGGATAGTGAAGGTGGATTTAGGATCCTCCAGCGATCTTATTCATGACATCATCGTGCAGCCTGATGGACGTATTCTAATGGCTGGTGAAACGCATATCAATAATCTTGGTGATTTTGCTTTGGCCCGGTTGAATACTGACGGATCATTGGATACCACTTTCGGTGTAGGTGGAAAAGTCATCACTGACCTTGGTAGCAGTTATGAATATGCAAATGCATTAGCTGTGCAAACCGATGGTAAGATTATTGCTGCGGGAAAAATTGTAAACGGCGATATAGCCTCCGCTAATTTTGCGATGGTACGCTATGAAGCAAACGGAGAAGTCGATACAGATTTTGGTATCAATGGAATTGCGATCACTTCTGTTCGCGATGAGGACGAAGCCCAGGGTGTCATCATATTACCTAATGGCAAAATTGTCTTAGGCGGATTTGCCGCAGTCAACGCAACTGGAGATTATGCAATGGTTGGCTATCTCGATGATGGAACAGAAGACAAGTCATTTGGTATTGGAGGAAAAGTAGTCACCGACCTGAAAGGTACTGGCAACAGCGACTATGAAACCTGCATGTTGTTGGACCAGGATGGAAAAATTGTGTTGGCCGGCACTGCCAATTACAACTCTTTTTCAGGTAATACGGGCCCGGGTGTTGTGCGGTATGATTCACAAGGTAAACTGGATCCGGATTTTGGAATCGGGGGAATTGACATTGTGTATTTAGGAGATGTTTCTGAAATAGAGGCGATGGCTCAACAACCCGACGGAAAATATTTATTAGCAGGAAGAAGGAGCAATCAATGGTTATTGGCGCGCATTAAAAATGATGGCAAGCGAGATTCTATTTTTGGTAACAATGGATTTGTATTGACAAACATGAGTGGCAATACAAATGAGGAAGCTATCGCGATAGCGGTGCAGAACGATAGCAGGATCGTATTGGGTGGATTCCCCGGTGATTTCACGACTGCCGATTTTACACTGGCACGGTATATCGCAGATTTTATCATCAGCTACGATGTTACAGGAGTTTCTTGTTACGGTGTCGATGACGCTTCTATCACCATTCATGCGCAGGGTGGTATAGCGCCATTGAAGTACAGCATCAATAGTATACCTTTTCAGGGTAGTAATACTTTTCAAGGACTTCCACCAGGAGACTTTTTTATTACGGTTTGTGATGCAAGTGGAGTTATCGCACAGGTTGGTCCTATTCATATTGATAGCATAGCTGCCCCTCCGGCAGTGCACGTTGATGTCGTAGAAACTACAATTACAATTATCGTCGATGGTGCAGGACCTTACTCATATTCAATTGATGGTGGCACTTCTTTTCAATTGGGCAATTCTTTTCCCGGACTTCCGGATGGCACTTACCAGGTTGTTGTCATGGATCAAAATGGATGTACAATTTATAATGGTACCGCTATTGTTCAGGCCACTGGCATCGAAGCAATACAGGATTTTTCAATTTCTCTTTCACCTAATCCATGTAAAGATTTTATATCCATTGAAGTTGACAAAAAGATGGCTTCACTTGCAGTCATTATTGTGGATATGTCAGGTCGTTTGATTAGCACAGAAGAAGTATATCCTGATGGTAGCGGAAAAATTCGCCTGAATGTAAATCGATTGACTAATGGTCAGTATACTCTTTGGTTGAAAGATGGAGAGAAATGGGCTACAGCTTCTTTTGTGGTGAACAGGTAGTAATAACTTTTAGGCAATTGTGATTTATTTCGTTTCTTCCGTCCAAGAAACATCAATGAGCGTATGCAAAAGTCATTCTACCTGCTGGTCACTTCATTTTCTTTAATCACTACCGTTCTTTTTAGTCAATCCGGTACACTCGATTCCACTTTTAATGGAGTCGGAATTGTCAGGACGGATGTGGCCAACCATTCTACAGATTTTCTTTATGCCCTGGCCATTCAGCCTGATCAAAAAATCCTGGCAGCGGGGAGCGTCAATATCACCGGACATCTTGATTTTGCTTTGATCCGCTATCTCTCCGATGGAAGTATTGATAGTGATTTTGGAGTTAATGGATTGGCGCAAATCAATTTCAATGACGGTGATGATGTTTGTTATGGTATAGCCTTACAGCCTGATGGTAAAATTGTCCTGGTGGGTACTACGCAACTCAAGAACCTCACCGAATTTGCTGTGGCCCGGTTAAATACAAATGGAACTCCTGATTCAACATTTGGAGTGGCAGGAAAAGTGATTTCTGATCTCGGCTCGGACTATCAACTACCTAACGATGTCGCCTTACAAACCAATGGAAAAATAATTGCTGCCGGCCGATACAATTATCCCGGCTTTGCCGGTTCTGATTTTGCAATGATCCGTTATAATACGGATGGTGAGGTGGATTCCACTTTTGGAGTGAATGGAATCGTACTCACCGGCATCCACGAAGAAGATGAAGTGAAAGGAATCATGATTCAACCCGATGGTAAAATTGTATTAGGTGGATTTGCTTCGATCAGTGCAAAGGGAGATTATGCCATGGTCCGTTACCTGGAGGATGGAAATGTGGATAAAGATTTTGGAATTGGAGGAAAAGTGACGACTGATTTGGCTGGCACAGGACGAAGTGATTATGAAACTTGTGTGTTGCAGGATAAAGATGGAAAATTGGTATTGGGAGGAAATGCAAATTACAATACGATTGAAGGCTTGTCAGATCTTGGAATAGTACGGTACGATAAGGATGGGCACCTGGACCAGGGATTTGCCAATCACGGTATTTTTATTCTTCACCTTGGTGATAATTCGCAAATGCAGGCGATCGTGCAGCAACCGGATGGAAAATATTTGTTTGCCGGAAAATCGAATGCAGTGGGTGCTATCAATCAATGGTTGCTGGCCCGTGTAACGAATGATGGTGAATTGGATACTGACTTTGGTGACAATGGATTTGTCGTGACCGACATGGCGAGTAATTACCAGGTAGCGAATAGTATGCTATTGCAAAACGATACCAGGATTGTCGTGGGTGGCTGGAATGGAGATTTCAATAATTCAGATTTTGTATTGGCGAGATATTTCGCGGATTCCACCATGACATCAGGTGTCACAGGCCTTATCCATAGTTTTGCATTTTCCATTTCTCCGAATCCCTGCAAGGATTTTATTTCCATCACATTGGATAAAGAGTTTGTTTCCTTACAGGCTTTTATTGTGGATGCATCAGGACGTTTATTAAAAAGTGATGTCGTGAATCCGGGTGGTAGTGGGAAAGTGACTTTGAATATAAATCAATTACCTGGAGGACATTATAGCCTTTGGTTAAAGGATGGAGAAAAATGGGGACAATCTTCCTTTGTTGTGATGAGATAAATTCTTTCAATTCAAATTTGAAGCTTTAATAAAGCATAAAATAAAAAGCGCTTCTGACAGGCCGTCCATTTATCATTGCCGGTCTCGGATAATTATTATCAAATTGTAATTTAAGGTAAGGGTAAACAGCTTCGAGCTCTGGGGACTGTGGAAAGTGTATTTCGGCAAGGTGGCCAGTTAAATCTAAGCCTATCCAAAACCAGGATTTATGATTAGGTTCAAGGTATCGATCCTTATCTAATTGCATATACAATTCCGAAATCCAGCTTATTTTAATCTTCTTGTGCGCCCAAAAGGATAAGTTCGTTTGAATAAATTGGGTAAGATCATCTATGCCACTAATGTGAGTGCCTGGATATTTATTTCCATATGCTTGATTCATCGCTCCGTATGGTAGGTTCATGGTCACTTGGGGAGGATAATCAAGACTATGGGACGGGAAAAAATAAGAGGTATCCTCTTCAGGAGACCGCTCCTTTCGCGGTGGATAAGCAATGACGTCGATTGGACATAAATGAAGTGAAGATTTATAATTAGAATCAACAAGTATAAAATTTATACAAAAATCTACAATAAATTTCTGATCTGTTTTTTTCCAAAGTGCGTGTGAATTCTTTATTGTTTCATGAATAGTTTGTTCGAACAAGTTATTATATTCATTTTTATTAACAATTTCAAAACTAGAGTCAGAATGATTAATAATTAAAATCTCTGCAATTCCCTCGATTTCCTTCTCCCTGCACATTGCAGGATATTTAATAAAATTATACACATCTTTCAAAAAAACCATTGAGTCTGAAAAATGGTTTTTGGTGAATTCTTTGAAGGTATAATAATGATATAGATTCTCAGTTTGATTTTGAGAGAATAAAGGAATGAAAGGAAGAATGAAGAGTAAGAAGAGAATAAAGGTTTTGTTAATCATGAAATAAATATATTCAAAACTAGACGGGTAACTGGGGTTTAAAGAGATATTGTCGGCCAATTTACTTCTTCCTTCGCCGTCTCGCTTCGATATTCGCTATTCCTTCTGCCCTATCAAAATTTCCTGATACGCGAAATTTTTCACCCCTGTGTTTCTCCGCTCATCACGCAATGCTGTGAGCTTGCTCCGAAAACCACCGGGGACTTGAAACATTTCCCTCATTAAATATTACAATTGTATAAATCTATATGCCCCGGGGTTTCCGAAGCGATTTTTCTTGCAAAGAAAACAGCGGAGGAACACAGGGGTGATCAATTCGCCGGTACGTGCGAATTGGATGGGGCAGAACGCCGGGGAGTATAACTACACATAATCGGATATCAGGGAATTGAACGTGCCATAATCGAAGCCACCACGCCAACTTTTAACTGCGAACTTTAATAGCACTCATCGCCACTCCACCACCACGAGCTAAATGCACAGTAATCGAATCAGCTGAAGTTACCGTTCTCGTTTCGATAGCGTAGGATTCCGGATTGGATTGATAATCAGCGCCAGGTCCATCTTTGTAGATTTTCAAATTATACTTCTGCCCCTTTTCAAGAAAATCAAAATGGATAGTGACCTCTCTTGAATTTTCATTGGTGATAGAGCCGACAAACCAATTGCCGGTATTACGTTCTTGCCTGGCTGTAGTAATGTATTCACCAATTTTTCCTTCCAGCACTTTTGTTGTTTCCCAATCAACACCTACTTCCTTGATAAATTCAAAAGCATCCGGATATTTTTCATAATGTTCAGGAAGATCACATGCCATCTGCATCGGTGAATACATCGTCACATACAATGCAAGCTGTTTGGCCAATGTCGTATTGACCTGGTTCTTAGGTTTGCTTGGAATGGTGAGATCAAATACGCCCGGTGTGAAGTCCATCGGTCCCGATAGACAACGAGTGAAAGGCAAAACCTCTTCATGACTCGGAGGATTGCCGCCATCATCGGACCAGGCATTGAATTCCTGTCCACGTGCTCCTTCACGCGAAATCATATTTGGATAAGTTCTTCGTTCACCGGTATCCTTTATGGGTTCGTGCGCGACGACAGCGATATGATGTTGTGCCGCTAACTGATATACTTTTCTAAAATGATCAATATAGGCCTGGCCGAAATGATATTTTCCATTCGTGAGCATATTGCCACTTTCAACATAGCCGGTCTTGACCGCTTTGTACCCATATTTCTCCAGCAAATTAAATGCATCGGGCATTTGTCGTTCATAGTTATCTATATTGCCGCTGGTCTCATGATGACCAATAAGATAAATTCCTTTTGCTTTTGCATATGCACTGATGGCTGGCAGATCAAAATCCGGATAAGGCTGTGTATAGCTGAACTCATTTTTGGTCCAGTCTCCATCCCATCCGATGTTCCATCCTTCCACCAATACACCATTGAATCCATTCTTCGCAGCGAAGTCTATATATTTTTCTGTGTTGGCAGTAGTGGCACCGTGCTGTGGTCCTGAGGACCAGGTGCTTTTACCAATGTGCATTTCCCACCAGATGCCGACATATTTTCCTGGCTTGAACCACGATACATCGCCGAGTTGATTAGGCTCATTAAGATTTAAAATGAGATAAGAGGTGATGAGGCCACCTGGTGTCGATGCTAATTGAATAGTGCGCCATGGCGTTTTACCCGGCGTAGAAACGAAGGCCTTGCTTTCTTCATCATTACTAAATGGATAAAGAAAGCATTTCAATTTTGTTCCGCAGCAGGCATTGACTACCATGCTGCTGTAATCTTTCAATTCCGCTTCGTGAATACTAATGTAAGTTCCTTTACCGGTATCAAATGTAACCGGCGTATGCACTTTACCCATTTTGGACAATGGGGTATTTCGGTATAAATATTCAAACTGGATAGGTTGAAAGGCAGGGATCCACCATGCGCCATAATCACCCGCCATATTAAACTCAGTCAATTCTTCCAGGACTTCAAAGTGATGAAGATTTTCCTGTTCAGGAAATTCATATCGAAATCCAATGCCGTCATCATACACCCGGAATACGATAATGAGTTTTCTCTTTAAATCCTGTTTTTCTTGCAGGGATACTCTCAATTCATTGTAATGATTTCGAATAAAATGTTCTTCACCCCAGGGTTGTTCCCAGGTTTCATCAAATGAGGTTTCTTTCGTGTCAGCAATTTCAAATCCTTCTTTCAGATCCTGGCTCTTATTGAGATCAAATCCAAGCAAGGAAGTATCCAGCACCATTTCTTTTTTATAAAACACCTGGTAATACGGTTGACCATTTCGGTTTAATTGAAATTGGATCCTTACATTTCCTTCAGGCGATTCTGTTTTCAACATACGCGTACCCATGCTCGTGCAGGAGGCGAAGAGCAGGATAGCGATAATGGAACTGAACAGGTATTTCATTTTATTTCTTTTGAAAACCAACAGCACATTTCGAGGAGTGCCTTTAGTCAAGATACGACTTTCGTCCTGATACGATGAGTACTTATAAAGATCGGGGGAAAGATCAATTTCAAAAGAAGGGTTGCGGGTATTATTTTTTCTTTTTTTCCAAATTCTGTTTTACCCGGTATTTCACGATTCTGGTCACGATTGCTAATGGCAATGGTTCATTATGCGGAAATTGCACTGACCCTTTAGCAGAGGCATATTTGGAAAGTTCTTTTTTGAAATTCTCAATTCCATCCGGTGTCGGGTAAAACCCAATATGATTTTTAAAACCGGCGAAATGCACCAGGTTGCCATTGAGTTTAAAAGTAGGGATAGCATAACTCATGGCTTCCACTGCTTCAGGAGCTGCCTTATGAATCGTCTGCCGCATTTGCTCCAATCGTTCCTGAATGTCTTCCGGAAATTGAGCGATGTAGTCGTCGATATTGGTGGCCTTGATTTTTGCCATTCTTATTTTATTTCACTGATTACTGAATACTGAATACTGATTACTGAAGACTGTTTACTGATTACCGAACACTAACTACTCACTCTCCCATTTGCATTGGGCTGCACCCAATGCCAATTGATGTCGGCCTTTCAGGCCTTGGATTTATCTTAATCTCTCACAAAAGGTTCAATAATCTTCAACAACCATTCTGTTTGTGTCATGATGCCAACATGCGTTGTGGCTGGAGCGATGGCTAATTGGCTTGCCGGCATTACTCCCAGGTCACCCATTTTTCCTCCGCCAGCCAACCTGAACATTTCAACGGCGTGTTCGGGTTGAACGCCATCAGAGTCGCCAATAATAATGAGACGAGGTGCTTTGATCGATTTTATGTTTTCAGCACCGAAATCATAAGGCTGGCTTATCCAGTTTAGCATCTTTGTGACAAATGGTAGCCATTGGTTCGGGTCACTGGCTACGCGATTGTATTCAGATTGGAGTGGCGTGCCATTAAACATTTCTGGTTTCATAGTTGGAAACAAAGCCTGGGCCTCCGGATACCAACCATCATATTTATAAACACAGGAGATGAGGACGAGCTTGCGCACTTTTTCGGGATGCAGAAGAGCCAGTTGTTGCGCCACTTCGCCACCCATGCTATAACCGATAACATCTGCACTATCGGCATTCATGTAATTGAGTATAGCAGCTGCATCATCGGCCATAGTTTGAAGGGAAAATGGACGATCAATGTCCTGTGTTCTTCCATGCCCCTGCATTTCCACTGCAATGACCTTGTGTGTTTTCGCGAGCTCCGGTATCATCGCATCCCAATTGGAATGGATTGTCATAAATGCACCATGCAATAATAATAAGGGCCTGCCCTGGCCATAAACTTCATAGTACATTCTCAAACCATTCGCCGGTGCATAACCGCTCTTTAATGGTTTTGGCGCTTCTGTTTGGCTATATGAATTCACCGACATCAGGAATAAAAAGGCTAAGACTGAGGCGAGGGATAGCTTTTTGAATTTGGTTTTCATGATTTGAAAATTTTATTTATCAAAAATTATTTTATTTCCAAATTTCTTACTGTCTTACTGTCTCACACAAATATCTTTGCCTTTTATGGCGGGGACAATGTGTAAAAACGACATTCTAAGGGGTGATGTGCGGCAGCTTTCCTAGGCCCCGGTTGGATAAACAAATTTAGTTTCTGTTTCTTTTGTTTTAATTGGGCGGACTTCTATCGAGGCCGAGGCAACATATTCAAATTCAGGATTGTTTTCCGCGATCTTGATAGCCTCTTGCATATCCTCAGCGCGGATGTGATAATAGCCTACTTGTATTTCATCATATAGAGACAATTCCTGTTGTTTCCAGTCTGACGTTGTTTTCGAAATGATCACCCCTTCGCGGATGAGAGGTTGCGCAGCGATGAGTTTGTTTTGACTTTTCAGCATATCGATATATACTTCACACTGCCGGATAAATGCGAGATGCTCATCAGTACTGAGACTTGCTTTGGCATCTTTTGCGTTGCGGATCAGCAACATATATTCATTCATATTGCGTTTGTTTTATTTTTTGGACACAGGTTCGAATTTACAACAATAAAGTCAGGTCTATTTCTTTTCTAATAATGACTTCATTCCTTTCAGCATCATGTTCCAATTTTTTTCTGATTCAGACCTGGCTGCATCATTTTTATTGTTGTCCTGTTCCAGTGTGACGTGTGTTTGATGCCCATCATTGGTCAGTATTATATTGACGGTGTGCGTCTTTTCATTTTCATCGGATGTCTGATCAGATCCACTGATATGCGTATACTTAAGCCTGTGATGAGGATCAATGACTAAAATTTTGCCATAATCTTTATAAGGTTTTCCTTCCCATTCGCCTTCCCAGGTAATAGGACTGCCTTGTTTCCAATCTGATGTCACTGTGGTGCCAAACATATATTGCTTGATGGTTGCAGGATTGACCAGCGCATCCCATATTTTTTCAACGGGGGCTTCGATGTCTGTTTCCGCTTTGGCGATGAAATTTTTTGTGGTCATTTTTGGTTAATTAAGGTTTGTTAAAAAATGCATCCCGTTCAATGCGATAAATAAAAACATCGAGGTCTAACCAACGGGTTTGTTTTTCTCTGATCAGGCCATTTTTCTCTGCTACACGCATGGATTTGATGTTCCGGATATCGATAATAGAGATAACGGAATCGGCGAGATCATGTTCAAAGGCAAAGGTCAAAAAGAGTTTCGCGGCCTCTGGAGCGTAACCATGTCCCCAATATTTTTTGAAAATATGATAACCTACTTCGAGTTCTTTGATCCCATCTACTTCCTGCAGTATCAAGCCACATTGACCCACACAGATGCCGCTTTTCTTTTCAATTAGCATTTGTAATCCATACCGTTGTTCTTTATACCGGGTCAATTGGCGATCGATCCAATGCTGTGCTCTTTCTTCTATCGTATTCAATCCGAAAGTGGGGAACAATTCAATAGCTTTCGGGTCCTTGAAGAATTCAGTCCAAAGCTCTAAATCTTGTTCAGTAATAAAGCGAGTTTGCAAGCGATCAGAAGTCAGTTGATCCCGATAATAGTAATCATTCAGCATGACTAAAAGTAAATAAGAACCTATAAAACTTTATACCTAATGATTCGACTACGCCCATCAACCTTATCGAATAGGAAATAGAAGTAAATTTTTAGAGCCCAATAGGGGCGACATGTCTGTCGAAAAAAAATCAATTATTTATTTCCCCCCTTTAGGGGGCTAGGGGGCAGAAGTATGCAGACTTGAGGACAAGCCTCTCAACTTTTCAAATCCAAATACCGTCAATACAATTAATTCAAATCCATAAAAAATATCTTCAAACGGAATGGTTAGCAATCGTATGCCCATGATTTCTTCATTGTTGTACCAGACTACGGGTTCTTTTAATCCTGTACCGGTGAGAATACCATTGACAACAAAAAATGGAAGTAGTAAGACTAAATATGTAGTGAACAGACGATCGAACCAATCTGCTTTAAATCCAAACCGTAATAAAACTAAAATCAATGAGGTACTGATAAAAGTCATTGAGGAATAGGCTTTGTCAGCATTCATCACTCCGGTGATCAAAAGAAAGAAAGCAAGGCTGAGCAGAACATAGTTAGTCAAATGGTCCGTCCATCGAATCCTGAAGAAAAGCGAAAAACAATGATAGGTGAAAAGACAGGCGAAGGGAATGCAAAAGAAAAACAAGATCTCTTCAAGGGGTAAATTGTACAGATGAATGCCTGAAATATATTTTTCATTAAAGCCCCAAACACCTGCATTCGTAAAAAGGAAATCCCATACCAGGAAGAGGGTCGCAGAGATCAGGTTCGCGATGATGTAGGGCTTGAAATAATGGTCGAATCGGATTTTTGGGTGAAATGAAAACAGGAATGGAACAATGATTGTACAAAGATCAACTAAGAGATAAGTCCATTTCATGCTGTTGTATTACGATTGCCGCTTCGAAAATACTTTATTGGTACCCAAAGCATGCCAAAACATTCTCCCTCTTCTTTCCCTAAATGTTTATGATGGATTTTGTGGGCCCTCCGGATGGCTTTGAAATAAGGGTTCTCCGCATTCCTAAAAAGCCGGAAACGTTGGTGGATGAAAATATCGTGAACAAAAAAATATGTGAATCCATACAAAGTAATGCCCAATCCGATCCAGAAGAGATAATTATAATCCTGTCGCATTCCCATAAACAATCCGGCTATCCCGGGAAGAGCAAAAATCAGGAAAAAGAAATCATTGTGTTCAAAGAAACCTCGGGATTCCTTTTTATGATGGTCCTTGTGTAAAATCCATAATACACCGTGCATGATAAATTTATGTGTGCTCCAGGCTACCACTTCCATGGAAAAAAAAGCGATGACAACGATCAGGATATTCATGTCAGAGCAGGTTTAATTGGTGCATTAATTTAGATTTGAACATGACCAGCAGCTTATGTGAATTCGGTATTCGAATTCGTTCCTGCATAATACGATGCGGGGGTAACTGCTTGATCTTTTTAAACAGTTCAAGATAATACCGGTACGCCAGGTAAACACCGTTACGGGAACTTGCAGGCAATATCCTTATGCCTTTCAAGGCTTCCTGAAAATCGGTTTGAATTTCCTGCTCGATTTTTTTCTTATCGTCTCTTGTGAAATTCTTAAGATCAACTTCAGGGAAATACAGTCGACCTAAATCCTCCTGATCGCTTTTCATATCCCGTAGAAAATTTACTTTCTGAAACGCTGCTCCTAAGCGCATTGCATAGGGTTGCAGCTTTCTGAATTGTTCATCATCTCCTTCTACAAAAACATGCAGGCACATCAGCCCGACCACCTCTGCAGATCCCAGGATATACTCTTTATAAGCAGCCTCATCGTAGTGAACTTTGCGCAGATCCATTTCCATACTGTCGAGGAAGAGATTAATCCATTCAGGCCTGATGTGATAGCGATGCACAACATCCTGGAAAGAATTCAAAATGGGATTCATCGAAATACGATCCCGAATGGCTTCTTCCGTATGTCGACGGAAATTGGCAAGCAATTCTTTTTTATCATACCCATGGAAGCTATCCACTATCTCATCTGCAAAACGAACAAAACCATACACCGAATAGATGGGTCCCCGCAATCTTTTATTGAGAAACAATATGCCCAATGAAAAGGAAGTGCTGTAAGCCTTTGTCGTCAGCTTACTGCATTCCCTGGATACCTGATCAAATAACAATTTCATCTGGCCTTTATTAATGATTTGTTGAGCAGCCCGGCCGCTATTTTTCCGGAGATAATCGCCGGCGGTACCCCGGGGCCAGGTATTGTAAGTTGACCTGCGTAAAAAAGATTATTGATTTTAGAATTACTGATTTTTGGACGGAGGATTGCTGTTTGCTTTAAGGTATTTGCCAGGCCATAAGCATTGCCATTAAACGAATTGTAGTCGCCTTTGAAATCATTAATACAATAGCTTCGCTTATACGCTATGTGAGCACGGATAGAAGTGCCGCAGAATGATTCCAGGCGATCCATCATGATTTCAAAATAGCGTTCACGGATTTCATCGGTATCGTTCAGGCCTGTTGCAATCGGCATCAGCATAAATATATTTTCATGACCAACTGGAGCAACATCCGGATCGGTTTTCGAAGGGCAGCAAACATAGAAGAGTGGCTTGGTGGGCCACATAGGATGATCGTAAATTTCTTTCCCGTGCTGATCCAGGCTTTCATCAAAGAAAAGCGTGTGATGAAGTAAACGTTCGATTGGTTTATTGATGCCGAGATAAAAAATAAGGCACGAGGGTGCGAAGACTTTATGTTTCCAATATCCGTTTTTATAATTCTTGCATTCGACCGGAAGCAGGTTGTTTTCAACATGTTCGTAGTCTGCTGCCGCAATGATGCCATCTGTAGAAATGGAACTGCCATCTACCATCAATGAAGTAGCCAATTGGTCTCGTGTTTGAATTTTATCAACATTCGCATTGAAATGAAAACGAGCACCATTCTCTTCTGCAATATTTTTCATGGCTTCAATTACTTTGCCGAAGCCACCCATTGGATACCAGGTGCCAAGTTTTAAGCCTGCGTAATTCATGAGCGTATATAAAGCAGGAATTTTTTCTGAAGTGCCACCTAAGAATAAAACCGGGAATTCCATTAATGCAAGTAGCCTCGGGTCTGAAAAATATTTACGTAAATGCTTGTGGTGTGAGCTGAGCAGATTGAGTTGCATCACATTCATGAGGATCTCCGTCGAAAGGAACTCTGCAAACGACAGTGATGGCTGGTACACGAATTTCTCCATGCCGATACGATATTTAACTTCCGCTTCCTTCATGAATTTTATTAGTCGATCGCTGCTATTGGGTTCGATCGTATCAAACATTTCACAGAGCGCAGTAAAATCAGCAGGCACTGAGATGGAATCATTTTTACCAAACACCATTTCAAACGAAGGGTCCAGTAGTTTTAAATCATAAAATTCTGAGGCAGTATGACCAAAGTCAGCGAAGAATTTTTCAAAAACACCAGGCATCCAATACCAACTCGGCCCCATATCGAAAACATAGCCTTCCGGTGTTGTGATTTGTCGTGCCCGGCCTCCGGCTTCAGCATTTTTCTCAAACACATGAACTTCATGTCCAGCGGCGGAGAGATAAGCAGCAGCGCTTAAGCCTGAAAATCCTGAGCCGATAATAGTGATGACAGACATGAAAGAGATTTCGGTATATGCGTATGGTTCCTTTTAACGGATTATTTCAATGTATTTTCAAGATCAGCTACACTATGGAGCAAAGTGCAATTTCCACTGGGCTTGTAATTACCCAGTTTGGCCGGATCGCAAGCGATAAATATTTTTTGTTGTTTAAATTTTTTGCTGAGTTGCCTGATATATTCGATTTCCATTTCTTCTTCTTTTCTGCGAACCAGGAAAGTCAGGAGATGAGTGGGATTTACACTTGCTGAAACTTGTTGCAAGGCTTCAAAAGGAAGGTCCGCTCCGAGGTAGACCACATGTTTGCCTGATTGCCTGATTAGAAATTCTGAAAACAAGAGTCCGGTTTCGTGAAATTCCTCTTGAGGTAGGAACAAGAGCCAGGTTTGTTTTGAGTTTTTTGGTTTAGGCAAAGAATCGGTGGCTGACAAAATTTTTCGCCGGATGAGTTGGGTGATAAAGTGTTCATGCGCAGGTCGCAAACTATCACTGGCCCACATTAATCCTAATCGGACCAGGACCGGGTGAAAAATGTTGACATAGATGTCGCGCAACTGAAACCGCTTTTGGCATTCCGCATAAAGAGAGTTGAATGTTAATTCATCAAAAGTTAGACCCGCAGCGACTATCTGGGAAATGAAATGCTCATAGATGGGATTTTCATTTGTTGACTTCTTGATATTCTCTTTCAGAAGTTGCTGCAACTGCGTATCAGGCATCGAGCACAACTCCGAAACTTTAAATTCAGACCCCATTAGGCTGACGATATTCAACAGTCGCCGGAGTTGGTCACCGTTATAAAAGCGGGTATTGCCTTCTGTCCGGTCAGGTTCAAGGGCCTGGTATCGTTGTTCCCACATACGGATCGTGTGGGCTTTGATGCCGGAAAACTGTTGTAATTCGGAGATGGAAAAGGAATTCACTTTGTTTAACTTTTAGCAAAAATACTTAAACAAAGTTAAAGTGGGGGAAGTTTTTAAAATGGCGGATAAAAGTGGATTTTCATTGAGAGGCGAGGTGGATCCGGAACAGCAAAGACTTAATAGAACATCGAACAGTTATAAGCAATATACGTATACCCAATAGTGACGGGGATTTCAGGCGATTTTGATTTTTGAGAAAAGAAAAATTGACCAAGGCTTAATCAAGGATCTGGCTCGAATACAGTTATAAACTATAACTGTGAATCCAATAACGACGGAGGTATTGGTCGATTTCCATTTTTTTAGAAAGGAAATCTTTACCATGATGAGTGAAAAATTCGGTTTTGAAATAGAAAAAAAATGAAATATTCATTTTCCCCCTCGGTTGCTGAGCGCAGTCGAAGTATCAGGGGGTTAGGGGGCAGGAATGCGAATCAATGAATAAAATTAATCGCAATCAACCCGATCACCAGCCCAATCCCGGAAAGCGCAATAATGAAAATGTAATCCGCAATAGTCTCCAGTCTTCTTTCCAGGGTTTCTTTGTCTGTCCTGATAGAAAGGAAAGAAAGTATAGCTGAGATCGCCAGCAAAGTGGAAATGATAGTCGTCAATTCATCAATGATGGTCTGTTCGAATTTGTTGGAAATATGAAGTGCTGTAATAACAAACAAGCAAAATCCCAACAGATTCGCAGAAGTATTCAGAATATGCTCTGAAGTTTTATTTGCCATAGCAGATGAAAGTGATGACCGGAAAAGATGAAGTTGATTGTTTTAATTATCAATCTCTTTGCGGAGTTGTTCAGCAAAGTCTATTAACGAAATAGCACCCTGGTCCCCGTGTCCCTGCTTTCTGACCGAAACAGTTCCATCCGCCATTTCTTTATCGCCGGCAATCAACATGTACGGAACTTTTTTCAACTCCGTATCGCGAATTTTGCGTCCGATGGTTTCATTTCGATCATCCACATAGCCGGATAGTCCCTCTTTTTCCATCATCATCAATGCATTCTTGCAATATTCAATATGGCCTTCACCAATGGGAAGGATGGCAAATTGATCAGGCGCCAGCCATAAGGGCAATTTACCAGTGGTATGTTCAATAAGAATGCTGATGAATCGCTCCATGCTTCCAAATGGCGCACGATGGATCATGACAGGACGATGCGGTTGATTATCTGCTCCGATATATTCCAGTTGAAACCGTTCAGGCAGATTGTAATCAACTTGTATCGTACCCAATTGCCATGATCGACCGATAGCATCTTTGATCATGAAATCAAGTTTCGGTCCATAGAATGCAGCTTCACCGGCAACCTGTTTCGCATCCAGGTTTGCTTCAGCAGCAGCTTCAATGATAGCGCGTTCTGCTTTTTCCCAATTTTCCGGATTGCCAATATATTTTTCCGGTTTGGTTAAATCACGAAGTGAAATTTGTGCTGTGAAATTATCAAAGCCCGCTTTGGCAATGACCTGCTTAGTCAATTCAAGAACATTTAGAAATTCTTCCTTAACCTGTTCAGGAGTACAAAAAATATGCGCATCATCCTGGGTGAATCCTCTCACGCGAGACAATCCATGCAATTCACCACTTTGTTCATAACGATAGACAGTACCAAATTCAGCAAGCCTTACCGGCAAGTCACGATATGATCTTGGTTTGTGAGCATAGATCTCACAATGATGCGGACAATTCATTGGCTTTAATAAAAATTCTTCACCTTCTTTTGGCGTATGTATCGGCTGAAAACTATCGGTACCATATTTTTCATAATGGCCTGACGTCACATACAATTCTTTTTTACCGATATGCGGCGTCATAACCTCAGTATATCCGCGCTTGTTTTGTTCTGCTCTGAGGTAAGCTTGTAACCGATTGCGTAAAACAGTTCCTTTCGGCAACCATAGTGGAAGTCCGGCGCCCACTCTTTCTGAAAAAGCAAATAATTCTAATTCAGCGCCAAGTTTTCGATGATCTCTTTTCTTCGCTTCTTCCAACAACTCGAGATATTCTTTTAATTCTTTTTGTTGTGGAAACGTTATGCCATAAATACGAGTCAACATTTTTCGTTTCTCATCACCTCGCCAATAAGCACCGGCAATATTGGTTAGCTTGACAGCTTTTATTTTCTCAGTATTCGGAATGTGAGGACCACGACATAAGTCCACGAAATTTCCTTGTGTATAAAATGTAATTTCTCCGTCAACAAGGTCTTGCAGCAATTCAAGTTTATATTGATCACCTTTTTCCTGGAAATAAGAAATGGCTTCTGCTTTTGCTACATTTTTCCGGATATAATCATGCTTTAACCTGGCGAGCTCCAGCATTTTTTCTTCAATCGCAGGTAATTCTTCAGGCGTCAATGCGCGGTCACCTAAATCCACGTCGTAATAAAATCCATTTTCAATGGGTGGTCCAATACCGAATTTAATTCCCGGGTAAATGGATTCCAGTGCTTCCGCCATAAGATGCGCAGAGCTGTGCCAAAAGGCATATTTCCCACCTTCGTCGTTCCAGGTCATTAGTTGTAATGATGCATCCGAGTCAATGGGTCGATTGGCATCACGGAGTTCTCCGTTTACTTTGGCCGCCAGAACATTTCGTGCTAATCCTTCACTGATGGATTTGGCAATATCCATGGAAGTGGTTCCTTCCGCATATTCTCTGATGGAACCGTCAGGTAATGTAATCTTGATCATAAGGACAAAGGTAAAGCAAAAGCCTTAGGCTTTGGAGAGGACTAAAAAAAGGAAAGTTGGAATTGAAGAAAATAAGAAGTGAAAAACCCGTAAATATTATCTCACCCTGATCATATCACCAGCCACCAGGTCTTTAGGCATTTCCATTTGCTGTTGCGCAGTCAGGTTAAGCTGGTATTGTCCGAGAGCCTGGCGAACACTTTGGCGACGTTGGAGAACGATGGTATTTTTCACGGGACCATTCACATGGGCATCGATTGCAAAATCAACGGTTGCTAAGCGGTGATCCACCGGAAAATGATTCATCAATAAAGAAGGAAGTGTATTGATGGTCTGTGATGTGCGAATTACAGGAGGAGGTGCCACATCAACAATAGTAGGAACTAATTCTTTTGTGGTAAAATGCAATTCCAGGTGTTGACCAACGGAAAGATGACTGTCATGCATCGTATTCCATGTCATCAGGTCGCGTACAGAACAACGATTGCGTTGTGCTATCGAATAAAGATTGTCACCTGAGCGAACGACATAATCTTTAGAAGAAGTAGTAACAGAATAGGTAAATCCATCTTCAGTAACCGTAGTAGTCGTTGCATCAGCCACTAGCTCAATATCAGGTACTGCCATTGTGCGATTACTATTGAATAGTTCTGCTGCTGCAGCAGGGAGATTCAATGCATAGCCAGCAGGTGAGGCTGGAATATAATTTCGTACAAATGAAGGATTCAATCGTTTCACCATATCCACAGTCAATCCTGTTCGCTTGGCGACTTCAGTAATTGACATGCCTTCATTGACATACACGCAAACCATTTCGCCCATACAAGTTTCAGGATAGATCGGGATAAGATCATGAGCGCCATGAAAGTTCATCAGGTAGCTTGCTGCAATAAATCCGGGAACATAACTCTGTGTTTCAGCAGGCAGATACGCTGCGAGTTCCCAATAATTTTCAGTGCCGGCTCTTTTTATAGCAGAACGGATTCGACCAGGTCCCGCATTATAAGCAGCCATGACCAGTTCCCAATTTTTAAAAGTATCGTATAGCTGATGCAGATATTTTGCAGCTGCCCTGGAAGACTTTTCAGGATCCATTCGCTCATCTATATAGCTGCTGATTTTCAAGCCACATTCACGAGCTGTTGGTTTCATAAATTGCCAAAGGCCGCCTGCTCCAGAACGTGATATGGCTGCAGGATTAAGTGCGGACTCAACAATAGACAGATATTTTAGATCCGTAGGCAACCCTTCATCTGTCAATGCTTTTTCGAACATTGGAAAATAGACTGCGGCCCAACCGATCATTTCGACAGTTTGCTCAGGTCTGCGGTATATATAAGTATTAAGGTAGGATCGAACAGCTGCGTTGTATACAGGATTCACAATGGTGACCACTGAAGGGATTCTTTCCCGGATCACTTCTTCCTGTTCATCCAGGTTGGAATTGATCACCTCATCAAAGATGGAGACAGGTTCAGTCCATGCCACCAGGCCGAAGAGGCCCAAAGCAGAAATAAGGAGGCGGCATAGAAATTCCTTGTTCATGGATGATTTCTGTAATGTCTTGAGAAGCGTTGCAACCGGGAAGTTCGCAAAGGTCGACAATATATCAATGGATTTCCCCAGTAAGGCTCAACATTAACGAATTATGAAAACGAATCATGTGTTATCTCTATGATATTTAGAGATTTATATATTACGATTTACTATTAATAGCTTGTTAACAGGGAGATTATATTCCCCTCACCATATTGACTGGGGATTAACGGAGGAAGGATCGGTAAAAGTGTAAGGAAGATCAATTTCTGAAATCGGGGATGATATCTTGATTTTTACAACGATTTGTAGAAGTATTCTTGGTTTTCACAGATTTAAAGCGGTAAAAATCAGAGTTTTGTAAAATTAAATGGCGACAAAAATTTCATGCATTTTACCCACTAAACTTTATGAAAAGTCGTGCCACATCTAGACGTGGCACGACTTTTTGCAGGAATTATCTAATTTTTTATGGTTTTGGTCAGTGTCTATCTTCAAAACTATCTATCTAATATTCAATCCAATACAAATTATTTTCCCCATTTTCTTCCTCTACACCATGTAAATCTTTTGAACCCATCTAGAACTTCAAACTCATGCCACCATCTCCGGATTTATAGATTTCCACAATGTCTTTGACGGTTTCCTGCATGGGCCTGTAGGAAAATCCTTCCATTCCCAAACTCTTTGTGTGATCATAGGAAAAGGTACCATAAGCATGGTTCAATAATTCCAATCCTAACTGTTTCCCGGCAAAAATTCCTGAAGCCGATAAGACAACTTTAGCGAGCCACTTCGGTGCAAGGCGAAAATTTTTGTGTAATCCCATCGTATCGCCAATCATCTTGTAGATTTTCTCATATGGCAGATTTTCTGCATTCAGGATCCAGCGCTCACCGGGTTTGTTATTTTCTAATACAAGTCCAATGAATTGAACGATATCGCGAACATCAACATACCCCGTTTGTCCGCCCGGATACAAAGCGGATTTTCGGGCAACACGATCAAAGATTTGTAAACTGGATCTGTGCCAATCACCGGTGCCAAGAATGACAGATGGAAGAATAGAGGTCACATTAAGACCTTCCGTCGCACCGCGCCAGGCTTCCAATTCGCCGAGATACTTAGACAAGCCATAGGTCGTGCTGAATTCATTTTGTATCCACGGAGAGGTCTCATTCATAGTAGCCACTCTCTTTTCTTTTCCAAGAGCACCTATCGATCCTATGTAAACTAAATGTTTGACTTCATTCTCCAAACATGCATTGACAATTTGTTTCGTTCCTTCCTGGTTGATTGACAAGAGTTTTGCCTTATCGTTTTTATTGTATGAAATAAATCCTGCGGCATGAATCACCCAATCTTGTCCTTTGATGATATCATCGGTATCCTGGAGATCAGGTAGGACTAGTTGTCTCCATGTTATTCCATCTTTCAGATCGATGGGTATAAGCGTACTATTATTTTGATAAGTAGCAGTCAGCTGGTTATAACCTTGTTGCCGGAACCATCGAAGAAGATAACTTCCCAATAATCCGGTTCCTCCGGTGATCAATATTCTTTGATTCATTTGAAAGCTTTGTGATAAGCACCGCCAATACTGTCATGGGCGGCTCCTGTAACGGTATGAATTCCAAAAGGTTTTCCATGAAAGGATAAATATCCCAGGTAGGCCATCAATAAGCTTTCTTTAAAATCTATAATTAAGTCAGCAGGTTTTTCAAATACAAAAGAATGTTTTGTTCCAACTGAATTGATTTGCTGAAATAAATAAGAATTATGTGCACCACCTCCGGTAATCAATATTTTGGCGGTGTCTTGATGTATAGCTGAAATATGATCAATGATTAATTGGGCAATTGCTTGAGTCGTGATAAATAATAAATCCAAAATATCAAATGGAGCTTGATCAAGATATTGAATCCATGTGTTTTGCACAGTTGTATTTGAGAGACTGAATGCTTTTCCGAGCGTGGGAGGAAAATATTTTTTTAATTTCTCTACAATTTCTGGGATGATGTTACCTGAAGCAGCCAATTTGCCATCAGCATCATAGGCGAATCCTTTTTTCGCAGCAAGAAAATTCAACGCCTGGTTGCAAGGTGCGATGTCCCATGCCTTCCAGGTTTTGTCCTGGTTCAAAATTGAAATATTAGCAATACCGCCAAGATTTAAATAGCCATCATACCCGGAAAATAAATCTCGGTCAGCCACCGGAGCAAATGGCGCACCTTGACCTCCATTAGCAATATCGGCTTGTCGAAAATCAACAATTGTATCCACTTTTGTAATGGCCGCAATATGCGCACCGCTTCCTATCTGGGTTGTAAAATGATGTCCAGGTTCGTGAAAAACAGTATGGCCATGAGAAGCAATAAGATCTGCTTCGATGTTATTTTCTGCCATCCATTGCTTTGTCAATTCGCCAATTAATATTGCAAATTCGGCATCGAGTTGCATGAAATCCAAACTAGTTAGAGAATTGGCGGTTTGCAATTTATTTCTCCAAGATTCCGTGTATGGGAAAGTTTGGGCATGCAATATCGTCCAATCTGTTTTGCCCGTTGCCTGATCAATCCGGCAATGCGCCAGGTCCAAACCATCCAACGAACTTCCGGACATGATGCCGATAATCGATAGTGCCAACGGGAATTACTTGAGGGTAAATGTATACGCGACGACTGCTTTTATTTCTTCTGGTTTCAGGATATTTTTGAAAGGCGTCATTGCATTTTTCCCTTCTGTAACCTGTACTATTCGTTCAGCTTCTGTCAATTTGCTTACCGTAAGGTCCTTTGCTCCATTCAATCCCAATTTCCCGTCGACTCCATGGCAGAGAAGGCAATATTGTTTATACACATTGGCTCCAACTGCAGCTGCATTTGAATGATCAGCACTTTCTTTATTGGCACAGGCAAACATCAATCCTGCCAGGATCATGAAAATCAAAATTTTCTTCATAACGTCTTTGTCAATAAGGGCGTAAATCTAATTAAAAGGAAATGCTGCAAGCCACACTGATAGGATGATAAATTGGGTAGAGTAGGAGCTTTTAAAAATGGTAATCACCCACTATCATGGAGTATACTGGCTTCTCGCATTTTTAATGGAACTTAGCCATAGCATTACTGTTTACCTTTCATTATGCGTATTATATCAAAATCACAACAAGCAGTCGGCGCGTTTAACAACGGCCAGATTATTGAAAACAAACCAATAGGATTCCCACAGGATGGAGGGTTTGTGCGACCTTATTCTTCGCTGTTTTATTGGGCCAGGGCAGAAGCGCTGGTAGACAGCACGATTGGGTTGCATCCGCACCAGGGCTTTGAGATCATGTCCTTCGTGTTGGAAGGTAATATCCGTCACTTTGATACAAAGATGAATGCCTGGAAACCTTTACAAGAAGGCGACGTCCAGATCATTCGCGCCGGCAATGGTATCTCTCATGCCGAGCATATTGAAAAAGGCGGAGTCATATTCCAGATTTGGGTGGATCCTGATTTGTCCAAAACGCTGGGACAGGAAGCGTCTTATGATGATTATAAAGGCAATCAATTCGCCACGGAATCAGTTGGCGACACCTCCATTGAATTTTATGCAGGAGAAAAAGGCATCATGACCCTGGATACACCTGGTGTAAACATCCGGAGGATAAAAGTTGGATCGAAACCATACACATGGTCGGGACAAAAAGATGAAGTAAGATCGCTTTATGTGATAAACGGATCAGGAAGTATAAATGGAAAAACAGTTGAGCAGGATGATTACATCATAATTGATGATGGTACATCGATTGAATTCACTTCGCACACGGAAGGATTGGATGTATTTGCATTTAGCACTCCTGTTGAACCGGGCTATCCGACCTATGCCACCCGTTTCTCGCATTAAAATAGTCTCGTTTTCTTCCCCTATTTTGTCAGGGCGATTAGGCTAAAATGGGAAATGTATTTAACCAGGATTTTCAGGATTTTATAGAAGCACTCAATAAGGCTGAAGTAAAATATATTCTCGTCGGAGGATATGCTGTGATTTTACACGGTTACAATCGGTCTACCGGAGATATGGATATCTGGGTTGAACGTTCATCAGAAAATTATCAAAGATTGACGCAGGCATTCCGGATTTTCGGGATGCCTGTTTTCGATATGACACTTACCAATTTTTTAGAAAATGATCAGGTTGATGTTTTTAGATTTGGGAAACCACCATCCAGCATTGATATTATAAATGTCTTGAAAGGATTACGATTTGAAGAAGCGTATATGCAGAGCCCGTTCATGATGGTTGATGAATTGCAGGTCCGGGTGTTATCTTTATCATTATTACAAGAAGCAAAAAGGGCTTCAGCCAGAGCTAAGGATTTGGATGATTTAGACCATTTATTATAATTTTTCCATTTGAATCATTTTAAATGCAAGAAGAACGATTAGATCGAAAGGCGTTTAGTATGCTGACCTTTGCAGAGGCAGATAATACAGTTGCCTACTGGCTCAAAAGGACACCTGCTGAAAGAATTCACGCTGCGTACATTCTTTCTCTTCGTGCTTATGGCTATGATCCTGAGCATGCACCTCGCCTTGACAGGACAATTTTTTCTATGGGTAAACTTCAATAAAAAAATGCAGATTTAAATCAGAACGATTGAAAGCACCTCGCTTTTGGGGATTAAATCTACTTTTAAACCATGATCCGTTTTTTCATTTTGACAATTTCATTTATTCTATTTGCGAAACAAGTTTCATCACAGGATTGCCATTGCCTGAAGCCTGTATTTGAAATTGGTCTTGGTCCGCAATGGACTTTGCCAGTGCTGACTGATCAGGACGTTGGGCTGGTGACCGATTCAAAACTGGCCACAGAAACTATTTTGAATTATACTTTTCATCTTGGTATTCATACCATTCCTTCTGCCTTCCAGGCTGGGCTGGAAATCATCCAGGACAGGAAGAAATTCAATGTGTATTATCCCTTATACTGGCCACAAACAGGGTCCTCTCACTGGGATCATTATTATATTTCATACCGATTGGGTCTTGGAGCCAATATCCGCTATAATTTTCGACGGTTTTATCTGCAAGGAGCAGCCAATTATATGAATGAAATTTCGAATGAAAGTCAGGAAATACTTCACGAACCAGGAGCGCCATCTCATTATTTTAAGGGGGAATACACCGCCAGTTCCGGTTGGTTATTCACTGCGGATATTGGATACGTCTGGACAAAAGATGGACGAATCAGCAGCTCATTAAGTTTTGGGTATGATACGGCAAAACATGAATATAACGATGACCAGTTTTTGCAATATTGGACTGTGCGAAATAATATTATTGGGTTGATGATAAATTATCAATTGAATAAAAACCCATGACGGGCAAATAAAAAAGCCACCTGCTCATCACAGGTGGCTCACTTTAAGAAGATGTATCATCCTACTTAATCTCAATCGTTGTGGTGCCTGGCTTTTTCCACGTTGCTTCTTTTTTGGGAAGGGTAATGCGCAAGACTCCATTTTCATAGACGGCGGCAATTCCTTCACGATTGATTTTCTCATCGAGATAAAAAGAACGCTTGAAAGCACTGTAGTTGAATTCTCGGCGGGTGAACTTGCCTTTTTCAGTTTCTTCTTTTTCAGATTTCTTTTCCACCGAAATCACGAGATGATCGTTTTCGATCTGGAGATTGAAATCTGATTTCTCAAGACCTGGCGCAGCGAGTTCCATTTGGAAATTGTTTTCATTTTCAATGACATTCACCGATGGGTGAGTGACCGAAAAATCATTGCCGATCACATCAGCAAGAGTAGTGTTAAACAAAGTGTCCATCCATTTTCCCAAAGATTGGGAAGGATGGGAAGGGTTGAATTTTGCGTTATACATGGTATACTTGTTTTAGTAGTTGATTAAAGGAATTAAAGGATTTCAATTTTTCTGGTTTCCGGTTCACGGTCCGGAACTACAATCGTGAGGATGCCTTGATTAAAACTGGCGCTCAAAGCTTCTGTGTTTGCATTCCTGTGCAAACGGAATGTTCTTTTGAACCCTGCATAATCAAATTCGCGGCGGACGAAATTGGGGTTGTTCTCATTTTTTACTTCGACGGCACTCACGACAAGTTCATTGTTGTTGACCTCAATCCTAATGTCGTCTTTGCCCAGTCCCGGCACAGCTAATTGGATCACGTAAGCTGCTTCCTCTCGCATAATATTAGCGTGAGGAGCCTTGGTTGTCGTGCTCGCCTGGGTAGGCGTGTAAAAATGAGGATGGCGTGGAGCGACAAAACGACCCACTGAGGGTTGGAACCTGGATCCCGGATAACAAGCGTATGATTTCATAGCAATTTGTGTTTTTTAAGTTGTTGAATAACCCTTCTTGTTCAAAGGATATTCCAACCCACAATTGCCGGACAAAATGTCTTTTTATTCAAAATTCTACGGACAAAATGGCGCGATTATTCGTATTTGCATTAAAAATGAATACAAAATGACACCCAATATTTCTAAGGTCTTGAGCAAAAACCAACCTTGTGCCCCACCTTTAAAGTGTGGCACATCTAGGTGTGGCACACCCATACGATTCTCGCTTGGTAACAAAAAAAGGGCTCAACGAATGAGCCCAGATTTATTTCTTGGTACTATAGGAAGTCCCCTTTAGGGGAATTAGGGGCGGGGATTTAGGGGCAGGGGAGTCTTAGTTCTTCTCCTCCTTCGGCAACTGGAAATAAATAGGAACTTTCATTCTCACCGGCACTGCTTTTCCGTCTTGTTTGCCTGGGTTCCATACTGGCATGCTGTTTACTACCCGTAAGGCTTCTTCATCACAACCGGTTCCGATACCTTGTTTGACAGTCGCATGGGTCACCGCGCCATTTGTATCAATGACAAATTCAACCAAAACCTGGCCATAGACTTTTAATTTGAGGGCCTCAGCAGGATATTTCATTTCAGATTTGATATGAGCAATCATCTTGCGAAATGTGCAATCGACTGAATCCTCAACAGCTTTTTCGCAACCCTGGTAACGAGGCATTACTTCCACCACATCATAAATGCCATCACTTGGAGGAGGCGCAATTTTCGTATCGTGTTTTTCCTTTGGAGGTGCAGCTACATTAAAACTAACCGGGACTATATACCGGAAAGCAACTCTTTTGCCCTCAGTTTCAGCCGGAATCCATTTGATTTTTTTAGAATTCATCAAGTTGATGACGCGGGTGGCTTCCTCGACGAGTCCCATTCCCGGATCATGCATGGCATGAACTTCACCGATCGTTCCTGATTTTTCAATGACAAATTCCATAGCGACCACACCACCGATGCTCTCCTTTTTAGCATCCATCGGGATCTGGAGGTTAGCATTGATAAAGTCCGTCAGTCTTGATTTTGTACAATCAGGCATCTTTGGATCGCAGCCCGGCCATGCAGGTCCAATATCAGCTTTACGCGAGGCTTCACTCAATGGCGTTTGTGCGCTGACAAACTGAAAAGAAAAAAGAAATGCAAATAGTAATAGGGTGGAAAATCTTGATTTGTTCATGTAGGATGATATTATAGCGTGGAAATAGGTCTCTAAACGAAGGGTCAAAGGTAAATATTCCTCTTAGGGTAAACTTTTCAGGATGGTTTATAAAACGTTAACGCCAGCTCTTTACCGTCAAAAACAGCATAAGAGTTATACGTTAACCAATCGCCAAGATTAATATAACGGGCATGATTGACCTCTAGTGGATAGTCGATAGGGAGATGCCGATGTCCAAAGATGAAGTAATCGATGGGCTCTTTTTTTAAAACGTCCAATGCGTGATGGACGAGCCATTCTTTATCAGGGCCAAGAAATTTTTCTTCAATCTGCGTATGCTTTCTGCTTCGCCCGGACCAAAATTTCATCAACTGTATTCCGGTGTTAGGATGCAGCCGGGCAAATAACCATTGACTGATTGGGGAAGCAAAAATTTTTTTGATGAATTTGTAACCATAATCACCTGGGCCTAATCCATCACCGTGGCCGATATAAAATTTCTTTCCATTGATTTCATGAATAACAGGCTCACGCAGAATTGGAATATCCAATTCATCCTGCAAGTATCTAAACATCCACATATCATGATTGCCTGTGAAATAATAAACCGGGATACCTGCATCACGAATTCTTGCTAATGTGCCCAAGAGCCTGGTATATCCTTTCGGAATTACTTTTCCATATTCAAACCAATAATCCCACACATCGCCGACGAGATACAAGGCTGCCATATCCTGCATATTGCTTTCCAGCCATTGCACAATCAAGCGCTCGCGCTCCTGGCTCGAAGTTGCACCAGGAGTACCGAGATGAAAATCTGAAGCAAAGAAAGTTTTCTTCAATCCACAAATCGTTTATCCACTTCCATCACATGACCGCAATTGGGACATGTCCGCATGGTTTCTGAACCATAAAATTCTTTGAAACGAGGAAGGAAATCTTTTTCAATATCCTTGAGATGGAAAAAGGTGTCATGCAAGCGCGTATTGCAATTGTCACAAAACCACATGAGCGCATCTTCCTGATCAGCTGAGCGTTTTAATTCGATGACGAGACCGATAGAACCAGCAGACCTGGATGGACTATGCGGTGTGCGAGCAGGCAGTAAAAACATTTCACCTTCTTTGATTGGAATGTCCACTGCTTTACCATCTTCCTGGATCCGGACATTGATATCACCTTCCAATTGGTAATACAATTCTTCCGTTTCATTAAAGTGATAATCCTTGCGGGCATTTGGTCCTGCCACGATCATGACGATATAATCACCGGCATCAACATATAGATTGCGGTTGCCCACAGGTGGTTTGAGCTCGTGGCGATGCTCTTCGATCCAGGCGTTGAGGTTGAAAGGTCTTCGTATCATGACTTAAAGATAAAGCTTCTCCGTGTTCTCCGTGTTCTCCGTGCGAGGGATATGTTGATTATATAAGTCTAATTTCCAAACTTACTTCTTCAGTTCATTAAAGATCATCTCCAAATCCTGCTCCGTGACATTCGATGTATCATGCTGATCACAATAATTTAGCAACCAATCATCCTGCGCATGTCCTCGCTGACTGGCTTCCGAGTAGGGTGTGTTTTCACAAAAGGTGACGAGATTATATTTGGAAGCATAGCCCGGATATTTTTTCTCCAGTTGCATTTCGATTTTTCGCTTCGCGATAAAATTCGGATTGTCGACATGGTCGCGCATTTCATAATAATTCTCCACGGCGAGATCAGCAATGGCATCTGTATCCTGTTTTCGATTTTCCTGGTATTCTGAAAACGCACCGTGCCAGTCCTCATGATGCACATCGAGATAATGATCAAGAATCCTGACATCCTCCATAGCACAATTCATACCCTGACCATAAAACGGAACGATCGCATGAGCTGCATCACCCATGAGCAATGATCTTGAGGTAAACCACGGCGAACATTTCACAGTACCTAATGCCCCTGTCGGATGATAAAGGAAATCAGAGACCAGGTTGGGCATCAGCCTGACGAGGTCGGGAAATTGTGTTTTGAAAAAATCATAAATAGTTTCCTTGTCGGTCAACTGATTGAATCCCGGCTTTCCATTAAAAGCGAGAAATAAAGTGACCGTAAAACTTCCATCCAGGTTGGGCAAGGCGATCACCATAAAACTGTGGCGAGGCCAGATGTGCAGTGCATTTTTTTCTATCTGCCACTCACCATTTTTACCAGCCGGAATTTCCAATTCTTTATATCCATGATCTAACCAGGTCTGACTGTAATTGAATCGGATGTTGGAGCCAACATGCATGTAACCTTGTCGCACATCACTACCCGCGCCATCAGTGCCGATCAATACATCACTTTTTAATTCAAATGATTTTCCGCCATTGACATCTCTTCCACTGACTGCGGCTTGTTGAATATCGGCGTGTTGAACGTGATGATGAAATCGAATATCGATGGAAGGATGACGGGATGCCTCATCGAGTAATAATCCATTCAACCCGGGGCGTGAAATGGATTGAATGTATTCATTGGGCCTTCCACTATAGGGTTGCAGCATGGTAGTGTCACCTCCTTTGGTATGAATCATTCGACCCAACATCGGGATTGAAATATCAAGTGCTTGTTGTTTGAGGCCCACTAATTCAAGGGCCGCAATTCCTCTGTCCGAGAGCGCCAGGTTGATTGATCTGCCGGCAGCAACAGGTTCATTCCTGAGATCTCCCCGTTTTTCGAGCAAGGTGATTTTGTGTCCCCGATTAGCAAGCCGCAAGGCCAGCAAAGTCCCGCACAAGCCGGCACCCGTGATGATAACATGTGATGACATGGGAGAAAGATAGGAAAAGGGAAAGATTAGGAAGAGGCTAAGGCTAAGGCTACGGTTGATCCTACTTTCTTGCTCCCTTGATCCGTTCCTCCTTTGCTCCCTTGCTTTGTTAACTTAACTTCGGTTTCATTGTTATTTCTCAAATCCCTGTTATGAGAACATACTTCATCATCCTGCTTGCCTGTGGAGTAAGCTTGATTTCTGCTCAATCGGTTACCATAGACAATGAGCCGGCCCATGTAGAATACTATCGTATGCCGGACCAGCCTCTTGATCCTTCCTTTGCCACCTATTCAGTGGACCTGGATATGACCTATAGTGAATTGGGTAAAACGGGAATAACAGAGTCCAGCCTGATCGATCAATACATGAACCTTCAGGGGTATAAAAAAGTCAATAGCAAAGGCGATGTAGAAGTAACGGCAAGGGTCGGTGATTTTACGGTTTGGAGTGAGTCCCGCAATACACACCATACTAAAAGCAAGGACAAAAACGGAAAAGAATACGATAAAATCTCCTATAATCTCGAAGTCAAATACAGTTTACCCATCACGCTACAGGTCTATGATAAAAAAGGATTCCTGCTGGCAGATACTTACGTGAGTTCGAGTTCAGATACGCATACCTGGACATCCATATCCTATAACAGCCTTTCTGAGTTGGAATCTTATTGGCGGTATGAACGGCCAAATCGTTTGAGCCAGCTTCAAAAGGAAAGACTGACACAGGGTATGCAATCTTTTTCGGATGAACTCAACAACAGGTTTGGTTTTCAAAAAATCAAAGACAATGTAAAATTTGAAACTATCGGGAAAAAGAAACATCCTCAATACGATGCATTTCAGCAAAATGTAGAGATCATCCAGAGTGAATTCAAATTGATGAGTGCTGATAAAGGCCTGGATGAAATCAAAACGAAAATCAAACCTGCATTAGATTTTTATAACGCGGAAGCTTCAAAATATAAATCCAGTTCTAAAGACGATACTAAACTGCGGCATATCTGTTTATACAATCAAGGACTAGCTGCTTTTTGGATGGAGGATTTCGACCAGGCCACATTTTTTGCAAATGAAATTCAACGCAAGGACAAGAAAGATAAAGATGTCAAACATCTCTTAGATGCTATTGATAAGACCAGGGCGTCAATGGAGGCCGCGCACAAAACTTCAAGACATATGGTGACAACAGGGAACAAAACTTAAAATTCCTCCGTGTTCTCTGTGTCCTCCGTGAGAGGTAATTACAATTCCTACTTCACTAACTTTAATAATGTCGACCCATACCTTGGTATCAGTAGCCGATTCTCATCTAATTGATTCGGACCCGGTACAAGAATAGTAAAGGGATCCATGACTTTTATTTCAACCGCTTTTTCGTCGAGATTGTGAATCACCATAATCTTTTCCCCATTATAACTGCGTATATAAGCCAGGACATTTGGAAATTCCGGATTGACGAAATCAATGGTCCCTTTACTTAATGCTGGATATTGCTTTCTATAGGAAATCCAGCTTTGATAAAAGTGGTAAATGGATTTCGGATCATTAATCTGTTCATCGAGTGGGGTCACTGCAGGGGGAATGGAATATTTTGGTTTGAGCCAGGTCGTATCCGTCAGCGTTGATGCGCTCCACAAAAAAGGTTCACGGATATAATTATCAGGTTTCATGCCGAGCATTCCGATTTCTTCACCATAATAGATATAAGGAGTTCCGGGCAGTGTCAATAATATGGCTGCAGCAAGTTTAGCCTGATTAATACCTCCATCCAGTGTGGTCCGGATTCGGTTCATGTCATGATTGGAAAGAAGAGTAGCATCTTCAAAGGGAACCTTGGCCGCTTTATAAACGGAATCTATCTCTTCATAAGCTGGAATAAATTTCAAGGGATCGTGAGTCTTGATACATTCCGGTATCAATTTGGTCAATTCAAAATTGAACATAGAGGGAAGGCCTTTGAAAAGAGATGCCACCATCTTCGGATCTGACCACACTTCACCAATGATTTTAACATCCGGTTTTATCTTCCGCATCTTGCCGGTAAATTCCACCCAAAATTTTCGGGTATCGTCTAATCGATCATCTGGATAAATATGCTTTGCTGCATCCAAACGGAAACCATCAATACCTTTATTTAACCAGAATTTTCCAATCTTATACACTTCTTCCCGCACCGGTGGATAATCAAAATTGAGATCAGGCATGCGCTCTGAGAAAAAACCGTAATAGCGATCTTTTTGAGTTTTGGACTCATGCCATTGTGTCAAATTATCCGAATCGAAGGTGGTGGTCTTCTTATTGATTTCATCTTTTACGACTTCATAATCTTTCCAGATATAATAATTGCGATACTCATTACTATCAGGAGAGGATGAAGCAATAAACCAGGGATGTTGATTTGAAGTGTGATTGATCACCAGGTCGAGGATGATTTTCATCTTTCGCTTATGCAACGCAGTGATCAGGCTATCTAAATCGTCCATTGTTCCATAATCTTTATGGACAGCATAATAATCGGTCACATCATATTTGTGATAGGAAGGTGAGGGATGAATGGGCATCAGCCATATAGAGGTGACTCCCAGTGTCTGGAGATAATCTAATTTGGAGATGACGCCATTTAAATCACCGATGCCATCGCCATTGCTGTCGCAAAAGGACTGCACGAAGATTTCATAGGTAATTTCTGTTTTCGACGTTGTGGCTTGAGCTTCCAATGAGGTGGTGATATTCATGAATGCAATGATTAAAATCACCCCCAGGGTATAATGAACATAATGAGAATTCATAGATGGTAAAAGTAGGAGTAATTCCGCTCTATCACGTGACTTTATCAACGGATGAACAACCTTGCATCAAAATCAAAGGGTTCGATGGCTGCAATTTCAACATCCTTCATTCTTGGATGACGGGGATTGATCAGAAAATTAAATTCATCCTGTACAATGATAGAAGGGACTTTCATCGAAAGGAATTTACGATCCTTAAAAAATTGATCGCCGATTTTTCTTGTGGATTGTGCCGGTGGAATTGCTTTCCAATCCATTGGCAATTGTAAATGGGATAGAATGAAAATGGAGTGGCCGGGTATTTCTAAAGTTATCAGTACATAATCATCAGGGAGTGATCCCATTGGCGAATGAACAGCGATCTCGGCAGTACAAAGTGCCCGGGATTGACTGGTGTAAATCATTGGAATTCCCTGGCTGTTCCATCGGCCTCCCCATTTTTCAGAACCTGTTCCAGACAGATCTTGAGCATATTTGGTTTTGGTGAGGCGAAACACTTTCATGCAAGAATACCATGCTCAATCCGGCCAAGTTCATCCATGATCCATTCAATGCCAAACGCGCTGTCTAAGACCTCTTTTGGCTTTATACTGCCCAAAGCGACAATAGTCGAATTAATCCAGGTATCAAATTTTTCTTTGGAGCCAAAAACCGAAATACCTTTTTTGAAGAGGATAATAATCTGGATGATTTTTTCGGACTGTAAAGGGTCGAAGGTCTGTTTTTGCTGCTTGTAGCGTTGAAGGGAGCGCTCGGTCAGGTGGAGAATGGAGGACCACTCCGGTAAGGTAAAAGAACTGAAGGCAACCATCTTTTCAAAATCAGCGTAGCTAATCCCTTTACGGACACTGGAGATGAGATATGGCATGTCGGTGTAGTCCATGACGATGGAGATCTTCGGCTCTCCTTTAATCACATATGATTTTCCCATACCCAAATATATCCTTTTTCCCGAAATATTTCGCAAAAAAACAGACAAATGTCATAAAAAATCTGAGGTTAACTTCAGGGCTAAAGCCCTGGGAAAATCTCCTATCCCCCTTCACGACCATAAATGGCCGTGTTAATCTGAATATCTCAAGAGCAAATTGAGAATGCTGATTAACTCCGCTCTTTAGAATTCCATGTTAAATTAGCTTTTCTCAAGAGCCTATGAAGTCAGCATATCTCAATAGCTAATGAAGAATGCTGATTAACTCTGCTCTTTGGAAGTCCATGTTAAATTAGCTTTTCTCACGAACCAAAGAAGTCAGTATATCTCAAGATCTAATAGAAAATGCTGACTAACTCCGCTCTTTAGAGCGGAGATTCGATGAATAGAGAAACTCATAGGGCTTTAGCCCTGATTGAGTATATCCACGAAGCGTTCGATATCTTCTGAGGTATTATACAATGGAACCGGTGCAATTCGGATGACGTCTGGTTCCCTCCAGTCAGCGATCACGCCCGCCTTTGTTAATCGGTCAAACATTTGTCTTCCATTTGGAGTCACTAACAGGGAAAGCTGGCATCCTCTTTCAACAGGATCTGATGGTGTGATAATTTTTATTTGAGGAATAGTATTTAAAGCATCAAATAGAATTTGTGAATTCTGCTTTGCAGTCATTCTCAAATTTTGAATGCCAGCCTCATCAAATATTTCCATGGAAGCACGCATCGCTGCCAATGGTAAAATAGGGGGATTGCTCAACTGCCATCCTTCTGCACCTGGCAGCGGATCAAAATCATCCCGCATCCGGAATCGGGTTTCTTTATTATGACCCCACCATCCACTTAATCTTGGAGTAGTCAGATCCATTCCATGTTTATCGTGAATAAAAATACTACCCAGGCTCCCTGGTCCTGAATTCAAATATTTATAACTGCACCATGCTGCGAAATCTACTTTCCAATCATGCAACTTCATATCTACATTTCCGGTAGCATGAGCTAAATCCCATCCCATCGTGATGCCATATGCATGGCCCATGGCTGTGATCTCCTCAATGTTGAAATACTGCCCCGTATAATAGTTTACTCCGCCTAATAGTATAAGTGCAATTTGTTCGCCTTCCTTTTCGAGAATTGCTTTCAATTGTTCGCTGCGTAAAATATATTCTCCTGCTTCAGGCTTCCATAAAATAATAGCATCATGAGGATCATATCCATGCCAAGCAGCCTGCGATGCAACTGCATATCGATCCGAAGGGAAAGCATCACTCTCAATCAGAATTTTGTATCGTTTTTTATCCGGCCGGTAAAACGATGCCATCAACAAATGCAGGTTGACTGTCAGTGAATTCATCACCACCACTTCACTTTGATGCGCTCCGACAAGTCTAGCCATCGATTGTGTTAGGAATTCATGATAGGGTAGCCACGGATGCCGTGCATGAAGGTGTCCTTCCACACCAAGCGTCGCCCAATCTTCTAATTCTTCATTGACATAGTCTTTGACTTTCTTCGGCTGCAAGCCAAGCGAATTTCCACAGAGATAAATGGAATCCATCCCATTAACCTGTGGAATGTGAAAGAGATCTCGGTAAGAACCACTATCCATTGTGAGTTGTAAGTTGTGAATTGTGAGTTGTGAGTGGTGAATGCAGTGTAGGTTGTTTCAATAGGGGAATTTCCGACTAAAACTATTTGCCAATTAAGCCAGACAAGACTTTGAAAGTATTGACGATGATATCTCCAAGTTCATTTATTTGATCCATCACGACGTATTCTAGACCGAATGCAATTCCAAATGCTGCATCAACTTCGATCAAGGAACCTCTCGCTATTTCATAAAATCGTTTTCTATCTGCTTCTGATTTTCTTGAACTTCCTTCCGCAATGTTCAAATGAACAGATAATGCCGCTCTTCGAATCTGACTAATGAGATTAAATCTTTCAGAGTCAGGTAGGTGCTTAGTTGCCTTATAGGCTTCAAGTGTCAATGCGTAGGAGTACTGATAGACATCCAAGTTGGTGTGAGCAAGTTTTAGGAACATGATTGTTGATTTTATGGTGAAGAAAAAAATAAGATGCTCAAATTAATAACATTTAATTTTTACTCACAACTCACAAATGACTATGGTCCTTCCCCATCCACTCCATCGCCGACTTACACAGCAACCACTCCTTTGTATGATCGCTATACGGCATGGACTCGATTAATTTTCCAGGCACTTCTTCTCCCAATGGAAAAGGATAATCACTTCCTAATGCTATTCGATCCGCACCAACAAGATCAATGAGGTAATCCAGGATGCGCTCATCATGCACGAGAGAATCGATCCAGAATTTTCCAAGATAAGTGCGGGGTGATTTTTCATTATCAATTGCACAAAGATCAGGACGCACTTTGTGTCCATGTTCAATGCGGGCTACTGTTGCCGGAAATGAACCACCACCATGTGCAAAAGCAACCCGCAACTTTGGATATTTTTCAAAGATGCCGCCGAAGATCATTGAACAAATCGCGCGGCTTGTTTCTGCCGGCATACCTACTAACCAAGGCAACCAATATCTTTCCATTTCACTCGAACCAATCATTTCCCACGGATGAACAAAGATGCAGGCATTCAATTTTTCAGCGGCTGCATAAAAGGAATGCAATGCCGGATCATTGAGATTCCATTGATTGACATGTGAACCGATTTCAACGCCTACCATGCCTAATTCTTTCATACATCGTTCCATTTCCTGGATCGCTAATTCAGGATCCTGAAGTGGAATCGTGCCGATGCCAATAAATCGATTTGGATGTCGACTGACTATTTCGGCCAGGTAGTCATTGAAAAATCTGCTGGTCTCCAAACCATCTGCACCTTTCGCCCAATAATAAAATAGTACTGGAATAATCGAAAGGACTTGCATATCTACCCCGTTCACATCACATTCCTTCATCCGGACCAATGGATCCCAGCAATTGGATTCCACTTCCCTGAAAAATTTATCACCCACCATCATCCTGGCTTTGCAATCACCGCAGTCTTCGAGATGCACAAATTTTCCATATCCGAATTTGTCCATCCATCGCGGAATATCACGAGGCATAATGTGTGTATGAATGTCGATTTTCATTTATTTGTTGAAGTGTTGAAGTATTGAAATGTTGAATGGTTGAAATGTAGGGGTTAATAATCTTAAACAATTCAACATTTCAACAATTTAGCCTGAAAAACAGCTCAATGGCTTTCCAGATGAAGAAACAACTAGTGCTCGTATGCAATAGCTACGTTCTTAGCTTCTGTAAAAAACTTAATCGCCTCCCATCCACCTTCTCTTCCTAAGCCCGATTGTTTCATTCCTCCAAATGGTGTACGCAGGTCACGAAGCAACCAACAATTCACCCAAACAATTCCTGCATGCAATGCACCTGCGACACGGTGTGCACGTGCAAGATGATTGGTCCATACTACTGATGCTAATCCATAAGTTGAATGATTAGCCATAGAAATGGCTTCGTTCTCAGTATCAAATGGCATTACCGTGACAATGGGTCCGAAAATTTCTTCTTGGTTGGTGCGGCAATCATTTGGCAGGCCGGTGATAATGGTTGGTTCAACGAAATATCCTTTATCGAAAGGAGCATCTAATTTTACTTGCTTTCCACCGGTAACGATAGTACCACCTTCCATTTGAGCGAGATCGATATAAGAAAGAACTTTTTTCAAATGTGGAGCTGAGATCAATGCACCCACTTCTGTTTCCGAGTCATTTGGATCTCCAATTTTCATCTTCTTTGCAGCCGCTGCGAAATCGGAAACAAATTTTTCATAAATGCTTCGCTGCACAAATATTCTAGAACCGCATAAACAGATTTGGCCCTGGTTCCAAAAGGAGGATTTCAAAGTAGTCTTCAACATTTCATCATAATCGCAATCGGCGAAAATGATGACTGGATTTTTTCCACCAAGTTCAAGCGAACTTTTTTTCAATTGTTCAGCACAGATCCCTGCAATTCGTTTACCGACAGCAGTACTTCCTGTAAATGAAATGGCTTTCACATCTCCATGGCGCACTATGGCTTCACCAACAGCGGGACCAGTGCCTTGTACTATATTCAAAACTCCCGCGGGCAATCCAGCCTGGTTACAAATATCGCCTAACATGGAAGCTGTGTACGGAGTGATTTCGGATGGTTTACTCACAACAGTATTTCCTGCTGCAATAGCAGGTGCAATTTTCCATGTATACAAATACAAAGGAAGATTCCATGGTGAAATACATCCGACGACACCGATAGGTTGACGCATCGTATAATTCAATGCTTCACCCGGCATGTAATGCGTTTCAGTAGCCAATTGTGAAGATGCTGCTGCAAAAAATGCAAAATTGGAAGCAGCTCTAGGAATATCTAATCTTCTTGCCAGCGAGGCAGGCTTACCACTGTCTTCTACTTCTGCAGCAATGAAGGCATCAAGATTTTCAGTGATGAGATCAGCGATGCGCTGCAATATAGATTGTCTTTTTGCCAATGGAGTGCGGGCCCAACCTTCAGCTGCATTTTTTGCAGCAGTGACTGCGGCTTGAACATCATGTTCATCGCCTGCAGCTAATGTGGCATAAATATTTCCTGTGGCCGGATTGATGATGTCCATCGTTGCTCCATGCAGGGAAGGCTTGTATTCGCCATTAATGAAATGGTTGATAATTTTCATTTCAAAGAAAAGTGATAACCGAGATGATTGCGAAGATGTTCTGGTAAGGCGGGTAATTCAGATCGAGGGATCAATAAGGTAGCCACTTGATATAAATCAGTAAAGATCTGATGTTGTGAAGCAGTTGCTTTGAGGTATTGATGACCGGAAGATCCGCCTGTTCCTGTTTTCTTACCAATCATTCGCAATACCATTTGGGCATGACGGTTTCGCCAATTAGTAAACATCTCTTCAACATCCATCAGTCTTGATAAAAAGCGATAAGGTTGTTGTAAAATCGGTTCGTCGCGATACAGGAAAATAAAAAGAGCGGCCAGCATGGCTTTGTATGAAAATTTGATTTCTCCTTTCGCACGCAGCTCATTAAATTTTTCCTCATCAAACACGGCGTTGAAATAAGTGTTGGTGTCGCCGAGCATAGTGATGCGTTGTTTTTTCACTTCTTCGGTTAATATATCGGAGGCCATAATGGCATCCTTTTCTTTTTGCAACATATTTTCAACTGCCTTTTTATAAGAGGAAAGGAAATTAAAAGTATCAAATTCCAAAAAAGGAGTACGATCGAGCCATTCGGTGACATGGGTCAGGAGCGATTTCCCTTCTATACTGGTTTGTAAAGTTTGTTTTTGTTTTTCAGAAAACACAACATCATAAGCCATATTATTATACTGAAGCCGGTCTTCTGATTTCAGTCCCAATAAATTTTCAATTACACGGAATTGCAAACTTTGAAAACCACTGGCAGGAAAAAGATATTGCCTGAAATCCAGGAAGTCCAATGCAGTCAAGGTTTCCATCACATTGATTTGCTCAATGAGGAGCTTTTGAATTTCAATGATTCGTTCGAGACGGGAAACGGCTGTAGAGATTTCTCTTTCATCCATGAGGTTGTCATCGAACATGACACCGATAGAAGTCAGTTCGTGGATGATTTGTTTAAACCAAAGTTCATACACCTGGTGCATGATGATAAACAGCATTTCATCGTGTGCCTCTGTTGCTTCCACCTGGGCCGACCGCGGATGTTGTGCATCCAGGAGTTTATCCAGTTGGAGATAGGAATGGTAATGAACCGATGTGAATTTTTCTGACATATGATTATTCTTTCTTCCCCCTAGCCCCCTAAAGGGGGAAATGGAGAATATTACTTTTTACTTTCTTATTTCTTATTCGTCCTTCCTTATTCTTTGTAAGCGGTTGCTTTGATTTCAATCAAAATCTGCGGTCTTGGTAAATCTGCAACGGCTACTGTAGTTCTGCAAGGTCCGGAGGATATAAAGAAGGAATTATAAACTTCGTTATAGGCTTCAAAATGGGCTATGTCTTTCAGGAATACAGTCACATCAACTAGATGTTCCATGTCACAGCCATTGAGTTGAAGATAATGTTGAATATTTTCCAGGACAGCCTGGGTCTGGGCTTTGATGTCCAATTGCCATTGACCGTTAACGAGTTCAGCACCGGTGAAGGAATTGTCAGGCTTGCGAGAACTGGTGCCGGAAACAAAAATCCAGGGGCCGATCTTTCGGGTATGAGGGTATCGCCCAAGCGGTTGGGCCTTGTCTCCTGCGATGATGATATCTTGCGCCATTATTCTCCGGATTAGACCCGCTAAGGTAGTCAATCCTAAAAGGGATCAGCATCGGGGGAAACTCACATTATGGATGAAATTATGGACCTGAATTTACATGGGAAAAATGCCCTGGTCTGCGGAAGTAGCAGTGGTATTGGAAAAGCAACAGCGATCGTATTGTCCAGGATGGGAGCCAATGTGACTTTATTGGCCCGCAATGCTGGTGCATTGAGTGATGCATTAAAGGAATTGCATCATGAACATGGCCAACATCATGATTTTATTATTGGCGATACGGCTCATCATGATCAGCTGCACCAACAAATAACCGGACTGGTGGCTCAAAAGAAAATTCATATCCTGGTCAATAATTCAGGAGGACCTGCTTCTGGTGAAATACTGCAAGCCAGTATTTTAGATTTTGAAAAAGTATTTGAACAACATCTTATGGCTAATCATCTCATGGCCCAACTTGTGGTGCCCGGGATGAAAACGGAAGGTTATGGACGGATCATCAATATTATTTCCACTTCAGTCAAACAGCCTTTGCATAATCTTGGTGTATCGAATACTATTCGGGCTGCTGTGGCCAATTGGTCCAAGACACTGGCCAATGAGTTGGCCCAATTTTCCATCACAGTAAATAATGTTTTACCAGGTGCTACGGAAACGGATCGATTGAATTCAATTGTCTCGACGCGCGCAACTAAAACAGGAAAGGATATTGATGAAATCCGTTCGGCCATGCTTGCTGAAATTCCAATGAAACGATTTGGAAAGCCAGAAGAGATAGCTGCGGCGGTTGCTTTTCTTGCATCGCCGGCTGCAGCGTATATCACAGGGACGCAGATTACGGTGGATGGTGGGAGAACGGGAGTGTTGTAATTTAAGATTTAAGATTTCAGATTTAAGATTGCATTTTGCGGATTTCAGATTGTGGATTGCGATATGCTGAAAAAATGAATGATGCAAAGATTAAGTTTGTGGTTTCAAATAACAGGTGAATGACAGTAGATAAAAAAGTATTTGTGGTGACGGGAGCAAGCCAGGGAATTGGTTTTGAGACAGCAAGGCAATTAGCTGCTATGGGGCACAAAGTTTTGATCATCACGCGGACAAAAGAAAAGGGAGATAAAGCGAAAACAGACATCCTGGCACAACATCCTGATGCGGATGTAGAAGTATATGTGGCAGAAATGAGTTTGCAAAAAGATATCCGCAATGTGGCTTCTCTTATTTTAGAACGACATCATCGAATTGATGGTCTGATCAACAATGTGGGCACCTGGATGTCCCATCATAAATTGACTGATGAAGGCATTGAAACCGTCTTCGCTACTAATCATCTTAGTTATTTCCTAATGACGCACTTATTGTATCCGGCTTTGCGAAAAGCTGATCATGCCAGGATAGTCAATGTTGCGAGCAAAGCGCACTCTTATGGAAAAATAAATATTGAAGATCCCGGCTATTCGAAAAACTATCATGGTCTGAAATCCAATGGACAATCCAAGTTGGCTAATATTTATTTCACATTCGAATTGGATGCGCTTAAGCCAGATAAAAATATAAGTGTGTATGCTGTTTCACCCGGTCTTGTCAAAACAGATATTGGATTAAAGCATACCAATTGGTTGCACACTATTGCGTGGAAATTCAGAAGACGTAAAGGTCAGACCCCTGCTGAAGGGGCTGGTACTTCCATCTATTGTGCGACCGAACCAACGATACAAAATATCAGTGGTCAATATTGGCATGAGAAGAAAGTCAAAGAAGTATTTAAATCTGCGCAATCCCCTGAATTGGGTCGACTGTTATGGGACTTGAGTTTGAGGATGTGTAAGATTGAGGAGTATTTTACCCCCTAGCCTTCTGAAGGGGGTCATGTTTTTTCCCCTTCTTAATTATTTCCTTCCGGATCGAAAGAAGATTGTCAGTCCTGAAAAATAATCTGGAAAAGACGGTAACATTTCGCCTTCTCGAGACACTCTCTAATAGGATAAAACAGTTTTCTTCGAAATCTTAAAAAGAGTTCGAAATGCTCTCTCTATGCCTCCTTCAAATTTCCTCCTAGATATTCTTCTTTCATTTTTTTTCTAAAAACCGGTAACATTTCGCCTTCTCAAGACACTTTCATTTGGTAGTGGTTTTCGACGAAATCTTAAGCGGAGTTCGTAACGTCCCTCTCATGCCAGGTCTCATCTTCTCTGGTCACTTAACCTTGTTCGATTTCCCAAAAATATTTTACAAAAACCGGTAACATTTCGCCTTCTCGAGACACTCTCTAATAGGATAAAACAGTTTTCTTCGAAATCTTAAAAAGAGTTCGAAATACTACCCTCATGTCTTTTAACCAAAGAAATTTATTGACTCCCGCTTTCTAGTGAAGCGAAGATCCAGCAGCACTACAGGAGAGATCACGGAGCACACAGAGATGTCTTTATCAGTCCCCAACCCTTCGATTTCACTTTCGCCTTCCAAATCCTACTTCTCCTTCCTACTTCGATATTCGTTATTGGTTATTCAATATTCATTTCCCTTACTCCTTACCCCCTGGCCCTTACTCCTTTCCATTTTATTACCTTTGCCCAACTGCCTTAGTCAACCCCCAGCTTAAGGTCTGTCAATCAGCAGCTTATGGTTTACCTTGAGTTTGAGCAACCTCTCGAAAGTCTATACGATCAACTCGAACAAATAAAGGCCATTGAGGCTCAGGGCGACGTCGATGTTTCCGCTGCCATCAAGGACCTGGAACAGAAGATCGTCAATCTTAAAAAAGAGATCTACAGTAACCTCAACGGCTGGCAAAAAGTCCAATTGTCCAGGCATCCTGAGCGTCCTTACACTCTCTTCTACATCCAGCAAATCTTTACTCATTTCGTCGAGCTCCACGGAGACCGGCAAGTTCATGATGATAAGGCTATCATCGGCGGGTTCGCTCAACTGAATGGTAAAACAGTCCTAGTGATCGGCCATCAAAAAGGTGCCAATACCAAGATGCGTCAATACCGCAATTTTGGAATGGCCAATCCTGAAGGCTATCGCAAAGCTCTTCGCCTGATGAAACTTGCGGAGAAATTCAATATACCTGTCGTAACCCTTATTGATACACCAGGTGCATTCCCGGGATTGGAAGCAGAGGAGAGAGGCCAGGCAGAAGCTATCGCGAGAAACCTGATTGAGATGACTCAATTGAAAGTCCCTATCATTTGTTACATCATTGGTGAAGGTGCTTCAGGCGGTGCATTAGGAATTGGATTAGGGGATAAAGTATTCATGTTGGAAAACACATGGTACTCCGTTATTTCACCTGAATCCTGTTCATCTATTCTTTGGAGGAGTTGGGATTTTAAAGAAACAGCAGCAGAAGCTTTGAAACTTACTGCAGATCACATGGCAGACTTCGGTCTCATTGATGGGATTGTCGAAGAACCTCTCGGCGGAGCTCATCACGATCCTGAAGCCATGGCGGTTACACTTAGTCAACATATTCACAATCAATTGGACGCTCTTCTGCAATTGACCCCCGAACAAAGGATCCAGGACCGGATAGACAAATATTCCTCCATGGGCCGTTATCATGTAAAATCTGAACCCGAAGAAACGCGTTAGTCAGGTCTGACTGCCGACGTCAAGCGAAGGAAAGATGCTGGGACCTATCCGAACATATTTTTTTGAGAGAGAAAAAAGAAAAAGACTGAGCGAAGGGTCCGGTCGCAAAACGCAATTCAAAAAAGACCAGCCTAATCATTATGGCTTATTGATGGATGCCACACAAGCCGACCATCGACAAGTAGTCAGCCGCTTTGCCGATGATTTGCGTAAGGCAGGTAATCGTGTGAAGATTTTAGGTTTCCTGGATAAGAAGAACGAGTCCATTTCAGTACCCTTCGATATTTTTACAACAGCCGATCTCGCTAAAGTTTCAAAGGTGCCGAAAAGTATTGCTGTGGAAGCTTTTATCAAACAACCTTTCGACGTATTGATCAATATGTCGATCCACCAGAATCTTAAATCGCTGGAGTATATCTGTGCTTTATCGCATGCTTCGTTTCGTATAGGTCCGTGGTTTCATCAATTGAACAACAGCCCTTATGATCTCTGTCTCGATGCCGGTGAATCTGCGACATTGCCGGAATGGATCAGTGAACTTATGCATACCTTAGAGAAAATCTATTGATGGTATATGGCTTCGTTTGATCCCACCGGTACGGGTGTTGCGATAGTGACCCCTTTCTTAAATGGTAAAATTGATTTTGATGCACTGACGAGAATGATTGAATATGTCATTCATGGACGAGTGGAATATATTGTTTCCTTAGGCACGACAGGAGAGACCACGAGTTTGTCTGATGATGAACAAATGCAAGTGCAGTCTCACACGATTAATGTTGTCAATGGCAGAGTGCCTATTGTCGCTGGACAATTTGGTGGAAATAATACGGCACAATTGTGTGAAAAATTAAATCTATTTGATCCCACCGGTGTTGCCGCGGTGTTATCCAGCAGTCCTGCTTATGTGAAACCATCACAAGAAGGTATTTATCATCACTACATGGAAATTGTGGAAGCATCTCCTTTGCCGATGATCATTTATAATGTGCCTTCCCGCACGGCTTCCAATATTACTGCCAGCACCTTGCTTCGCTTAGCTAACGCTTCTGAAAAATTTATCGGTGTCAAAGATGCTTCTGCTGATTTGGTGCAAGCGACTGCTATAGCGCGTGATGCTCCGCATCATTTTCGATTGATCTCTGGTGATGATCCCACTGCTTTAGCCTGCATGGCTGTTGGTGGCAGAGGTGTCATTGCTGTCATGGCCAATGTATTTCCACATTCTTTTGCACAAATGATACGACATGCTCGAATGGATCAATGGGATCAGGCGAAAGCATTACATCATAAGATGCTTGATCTCCATGCATGGCTTTATGTCGAAGGAAATCCTGTTGGGATTAAAGAAGCGTTAGCGTATAGAAAACTTATAGAACCTGAATTGAGATTGCCGTTAGTGAGGATGAGTGAGGGGAATAGGAAGAGATTGGGGGAGGAGATGGAGAAGTTAAAAGACCTCAATTAAAAGTTTCTTACTTAGTCCGCAGTCGCCAGTTACCAGAATTTTTTACTGCCTACTATTTACTGTTTACTGTTTACTGTTTACTGTTTACCGTTTACTGCTTACTGCTTACTGCTTACTGCTTACTTTTTTACTTCTCCCCGTTAACACTCATCTCAATCCCCAACGATTTAAGCGCCTTATAAGAAGCATTTTGCTCCGCAGACTTTTTATTAAAATCTTCCCCCATTGCGATTTCTTTTCCATCGACAAACACAGCGATCTTAAATCGATCACGGTTGTCAAATTTGAATCGCTCCATCACGCGGTAATCGATTTCACTGCCGTTCTTTTGACAAAATTCGAGGAGCTGGCTCTTATAGTTATCGTCGTTTTCTTCGAGCTCGTGGATGTTTAGATAACGGCGCAATATTTTACTGACCACAATCGACTTCGTTCCTTCAAATCCTCTTTCCAAATAAATAGCACCCACTAACGCTTCTAGTGCATTCCCTTTCATCGACTCACTCAATCTTGTGTCATTATTGTCCTGCAGGATCACATCGATGCCCATGTCATCGGCAATTCGATTGAGTGTTTTTCGCTTGACGATTTTGGAGCGCATCTTGGTCAGGAAACCTTCGTCGCTGTTCGGATATTTTTGGAAAAGATATTCTGCTACAATAGTACTAAGGACGGAATCACCGAGGTATTCCAGTCTTTCATTGCTGGTAACCGTGTGAAATTTGGGATCGACTGCTGACTTGTGAGCAAAGGCTTGCTTGAAGATTTGAAGGTTGCGTGGAGTGAAGCCTAGTATGTTAGCGATGCTCCTGGCAAATTGTTTGTCGGCAGATAAATAATGATTATAAAATTTCCTGATCACAAAATCACACCTTGAAGTCCTTCATATACGTCCAAAGATAAGCGATGTATTGTGGCCTCCAAACCCGAAACCATTACTCATGACCGCTTTAACATCTCGTTGCTGTGCTTCATTGAACGTGAAGTTCAATTTGTTGTCAATTTCAGGGTCGTCTTCGAAGTGATTGATGGTCGGGGGTATGAAATGATGATTGATAGCAAGAATCGAGGCAATAGCTTCCACTGCTCCAGCAGCACCTAAGAGATGCCCCGTCATGGATTTAGTGCTACTAATGTTGATTTTATAAGCATCATCTCCAAAGACCGCCTGGATTGCTCTTGTTTCCGCTACATCTCCCAACGCAGTTGAGGTCCCGTGAACATTGATATAATCAATCTCATTTGTTCCGAGCCCGGCCTCCTGCATGGCATACTTCATGCACTGAATGACTCCACGACCCGTTGGCTCAGGAGCTGTGATGTGATAGGCATCGGCATTCATTCCCGAGCCGATCAGCTCAGCATAAATTTTAGCCCCCCTGGCTTTTGCCGAATCATAGGTTTCGAGGATCATACAACCTGCACCTTCTCCTAAAACAAATCCATCGCGAAGACGGTCGAAAGGTCTGGAAGCAGTTTGCGGATCATCATTCCTCGTCGATAAAGCTTTCATGCTGGAAAATCCACCAATTCCGGCCCTGGTGACAGCAGCTTCTGAACCACCAACCACGGCATAATCGATTCTCCCCAACTTGATATTATCTGCAGCCATGATCAGGGCATGATTGGCTGATGCACAGGCAGATACACTGGCAAAATTGACGCCCGAAAAACCATATTTAATGGAAATATGCCCTGAAGCGATGTTGACAATCAGCTTTGGAATAAGGAATGGGCTGTATTTAGGCACACCCACAGCTCTTCCGGCATTTTCAATTTCATCTTCAAAAGTGGTAAAACCCCCAATTCCACTACCCCAGATCACGCCCACACGGCTTTTGTCCATTTCATCTATAACCAGGCCACTATCGGCAATGGCCTGATCGGCTACTACCATGGCATACTGGGAAAAAGGGTCAATTCTTCGGGATTCTTTCTTGTCAAGAAAATCTTCCGGGTTGAAGTTTTTGACCTCACAGGCGAACGTGGTCCGAAATCCTGTGGCGTCAAACCGGGTGATCGTGGCAGCACCACTTTTCCCGGCCTGCAAAGCTTGCAGGTATTCCGTCAGGTTATTCCCAATCGGGGTCAAGGCCCCCATTCCGGTGATGACTATTCTTCTGGACATATGGTCTTTATTCTTTTGATCAGTGGATCGAGGTGATACTGTTCAGGGAGTGTGGCTCTACCGCTTGTCCGGGCCCAGCAGGATCGCCGGGCCTTAAATAAAACATCCACAGAGGAACTGGTTGTCCTCTGTGGATTCATTTGCTTTCATCAGCAGGTACCTGTGTATTAAGCAGATACTTGTGATTCCAGATATTCTATCGCGTGGCCGACGGTCTGAATGTTTTCAGCCTGCTCATCCGGGATAGAGATATCAAATTCTTTTTCAAATTCCATGATGAGTTCTACCGTGTCCAGTGAATCTGCACCGAGATCATTGGTGAAGCTGGCCTCTGAGGTCACCTCAGACTCGTCAACGCCTAACTTGTCAACGATGATTTTCTTCACTCTTTCAGCAATGTCTGACATAATAAGTTGTGTTTGTTTAAGGTTGCAAAAGTAAATAAAGAATTGGCTTTTACCCCTAAAACTCCTTAATCATTAACCCCGGAACGGGTCTTAAGTTGTAATGGAGCCTGTTTTTACCCTCCAGCCAAAATCAGGGAGGGCGAGTATACAAAATAATATGATGTTCTTGTGCGAGTTGCACGAACAAAAGTGAGGTCATAGCTTCGCCCCTGAAATTTTTGAGCCTGGCTCAACATATTATGACAGATACCCATCAAAACACAAAAATAGTCGCCACCGTAGGCCCTGCATGCTCTGATTACGAGCAATTATTGGCCCTGGCCAGGGAAGGAGTGGACGTTTTTCGGCTCAATTTCTCCCATGGAAGCCAGGATGAACATCTCCAGGTGATCAATTCAATTGTCAAAATCAACGAAACCTATGGCATGCACGTAGGCATCCTCGCCGATTTGCAGGGCCCGAAAATCCGGATCGGGGACATCGATTCGAAAGAAGTTTTTCTTGAAAATGGTCACGAAATCATTTTTACGACAGAAAAAACTCCTGGTTCGGCTGAACGGATCTTTATTAATTATGAAAATTTTCCTCGTGAAGTAAAACCCGGAGAACGTGTTTTACTCGATGATGGAAAGCTGGTTCTTGAGGTGCTTTTTACCGATCGTCAGCGTGAAGTCAAATTGAAAGTTCTTTTTGGTGGAGTGTTGAGTTCAAGAAAAGGAGTGAACCTTCCGGACACCGCACTTACTATTCCGTCCATCACCGATAAGGATCATGCAGATCTTAAATTTATTTTGACACAACCTGTCAATTGGATCGCGCTGTCTTTTGTGCGAAAAGCAGATGACATCAAAGAACTTCAGGATCTCATCGATCAAGCCAATCATCCCGCGAAGACTATTGCGAAGATTGAAAAGCCTGAAGCTATCCGAAATATCAAAGGGATCGTCAAGCAGGCTAATGCTATCATGATTGCACGCGGTGACCTGGCCGTAGAAGTGCCGATGGAAAAATTGCCCACCCTTCAAAAGGATATCATCAGGCTTTGTATTGATCGGTCACGTCCGGTTATTGTAGCCACGCAATTGATGGATTCGATGATCACCAATCCAAGTCCAACCCGTGCTGAGATCACTGACGTTGCCAATGCAGTGTTAGATGGTACGGATGCTGTAATGCTGAGTGCAGAAACTTCTGTCGGCAAGCATCCGGTGAAAGTGGTTGAAGCCATGAATAAAATCATACGCGAAGCTGAAATGCACTATACCCCTAGTGTTCAATTTGCAAAGCCGTCACCTAAATCCAGGACCTATTGGTCCGACATGGTTTGTTATCATGCAGCCCGCATTGCTCAGGACGTTAAGGCAAAAGCGATCATCGGTCTCACGGTTTCAGGTTACACTGCTTTCAAGGTTTCATCTTATCGTCCAATAGATAATAAGATTTATGTTTTCTCCGATCAGCATAATATCCTCAATGCGCTTAACCTGGTATGGGGTGTGCAAACTTTCTTTTATGATAAGTTTAGCAGCACGGATGAAACCATCTATGATTGTGTCGAAATCCTGGTGAAGGCCGGCAAACTCAAGCAGGGCGATATTGTCATTAACACCGGCAGTATGCCGATGCATAAGAAGTATCGAACCAACATGCTGAAGCTGACGTTAGTAGATTGATTGGAGCAGGCATACCCAAAAGGCCTTTACCTTCGTTCTCTAATCACTTCGTTATTGAATGTCCCGGATGAATCTTTTACATAGAACACATTTCATTAACAAATCGGCCCTGGTGATCGGTATCGTTTTGGGCTTTGCAGTTTTTGGCTATTCCCAGGTCAAACAACGTCCTGATGCCGAAGAGGTCACCATTGAGAAGAAACTTATTGAAGGAGAGAAATATACGTATCTCGGCGATTGGGAAAAAGCAGAACCCATCTTCCGGGGCATCCTGGAGGACGATGTTCAAAACAGCGCTGCTTGCTATCAACTTTCGAGGACACTTTTAGCAACAGGGAAAACTTCCGATGCACTCATCTATATCAAAAAGGCTATTCGTATTGAACCGAATAATGAATGGTACCTCCTCATGGAAGCCGATATCCATGAAAAAATTGGGGACCTCTATTCAGTGATGGATGTCTATGAACAATTGATTCAATTGCAGCCCAAGAAAGTACAGTATTATGAAATGCTGATCGGGTTTTGCAAAAAGACAAAAGAAAATGAGCGCTTGCTGAAAACACTTGATGCTTATGAAAAATTAGTTGGCGTTTCAGAATCCATCACGCGCAATCGTTTTGAAACACTTGATGCATTAGGTAGAACAACTGAAGCACTCGCAGCAATCAATCGTTTGACCGAAGTATATCCACTCAATATTGATTATAAATATCTCGCAGCTGCTTACGCCAAAAAGATCGGTATGGAGGATAAAGCTCTGGAGTATTATAAACAAATCCTTGCGATTAATCCGGATGATACTCGTGCGAAACTGGCCTTAGCCGGATCAGTGAAAGCTGAAGGAAATACACCAGCTTATTTGCAGTCTATTACTCCGGTGATTTCAAATCCTGCCATTGACATCGATGTTAAACTCGAAGAATTGATTCCGTATGTGATCGAATATTCGAAAACAAAAGAACCAGGACTAGGAAATGCTTTGATTCAAACCGTGCAGCAATTAGTGGCGACGCATCCGAAAGAGGCAAAAGCTTATTCCGTCCAAGGTGATGTTTTGTCCATTGCCGGAAAAGATGAAGAAGCGATCACTGCTTATAAACATGCTGTTGCCATCAAGGATAATATCTACATCGTTTGGGAGCAGCTTATTGGTTTGTTGATGGCAACGCATGCTTATGATGATATCATCGCACAGACCGCAAAGGCGATTGATATTTTTCCTAACCAGGCCTATCTCTATTATGCATCCGGATTTGCTTCGTATAAAAAGAGGCATCTCGATGAGTCGCTGGACATGCTTAACCAAGCATTGATCATGACGGGAAAAAATCAGGGACAGAAAATTAATATTTACAATATGCTCGGCCTCGTCTACGATGACCTGGGCAATATGGATAAATCAGTGGCGGCGTTTGAAGCTTCATTAGCGATCGATTCGCACAATGTTGAAACACTTTCGAATTATGCTTTGACATTAAGTCGTCGCATTAAGAAAAGTGATCGGGCATTGGACATGGCGGATTATGTAGTAAGCACCGGGCAGAAATCAGGTTTCATTCATCAGATCCTCGCCGAAGTTTATTACAACCAGGACAAATTTGATCAGGCTAATAGCTCGATACAGATTGCTTTAAATGAAGGGACAGATGGTGCGGGTTATAATTTGGCGGGCGATATTTATTTAAAACTGGGACGAAAAACAGAAGCCGTCACCATGTGGCAGAAAGCATTAGAAAATGGTTTTTCTGCAGGAGAGATGAAACGTAAGATTGAAGAAAACAAGTCTCAATAATTTGGATGATCTAATCCAATACCGAATTTATAAGAACACAACACTCCGGATGAAGTCTTTTTCCTGGCTGATATTATTCACATCACTGATACTTTTCAATTCGTGCATGACTAAAAAGTCATTGGCCGGAGGTAATGGAAAGGACAATAATGCCAATACGCCATTGGATGATGCTAATATGGATTTGTTGCAAATGACACAAGTGCCTTACACTTGGTTTGCAGGATCTGGGCAGGGGAGGATCGATTGGGATGGCGAGCGATATTCCGTGCGGTTCAATGTGCGGATATTGCATGACAGCATCATCTGGATGCAAATCTCAAAATTTGGATTTGAAGTTGGCCGCATGATGGTGACGCGTGATTCTGCTTTTATCATCAATCGCCTCGAACATACTTATGGGAAATATAAAACCATCGATTTTCTAAGACAGTATAATGTGCCTGCTGACTTTGAGATGTTTTCAAAGGTTTTCACTGCAGGAGCTTATATCCCGATGCATACGACGGAAGTGGATAAAGGAGATGATGGATCGATCATTATTCATGGTGAAGCTGGTGTGACGGCACAACATTGGTTTGATGCGGATGTCTTGTCCAAGTCCTATATCACGGACAAAACGGATCATGAATGGACGGCTGGTTATGCCGAATATCAAAAGACGGACTCCGGCCAGGACTTTCCCTTTATGCGCTCCAACACGGTCCTGATCAATGGCAAATCCAATGTATTCGACCTTGAATACACGAATGTGGTGATGGATGTACCGCAGGATTTCCCTTTTTCTATACCTTCACATTATGAAAAGCAATAATGCGTTAAGGTTCCTCTTAATTTTCACTTTTAGTTTTTCACTTTTACCTTTTAGTTTTTCACAGAAAGACAAAAAAGATCTCGAATCCCAACGCAAAGCACTTGAGGCTCAAATCAAGTCCACATCAGAGATCCTGGAGAAAACGCAGAAGAATAAAAACAAGTCCCTCAGCCAATTGAAAGCGCTCTCAGCGCAAATCAAACAGCGGGAAGATTTACTCAACACCATCAACCAGGAAATAAAGGCAGTCGATCAACAAACTTCTGTGCAGGTAAAAATCAAAACAGAAGCTGAGCACGATATCCAGGATTATGAAACCCGGTTGACTTATGCTTTGCGCACGGCGTACATCCGAAGTCAGTTACAACCGGATTGGATTTATTTATTGAGTGCTTCATCCCTGAGTGAGTTGATGATCCGGTGGGTGTATCTGCGGCAGTATAAAAATTATGTAACACGCCAATTAAAAGCACTCGCCGATAAACGAGAACAGCATAAAGCATTGATTGCAGAATTAAAAGAAAATAAAGAAGCCAAGACGGAATTATTGATTACGGAGCAGAAACATAAAAATGAAATCCAAACTGAGCAGAAAACGAAAGAAGCGGTCGTCCATGATCTGACGAAGCAGGAAAAGAAATTAAAAAATCAATTAGCCGACACACAAGCGAAAAAGAAAAAGCTCGATGATGAGATCGCGAAGCAAATTCGTGATGAAGGAAATAAAATAACAACATCCGGATTAAAAGAAGCGCCGGCAACGAAAGCATTGAATAATCAATTCGCATCGAATAAAGGAAAATTGCCATGGCCGGTCAATAAAGGATTGATCACGGATCGGTTTGGTACGCATCCGCATCCATTGTTGAAAGGAGTCACTGTGCAGAACAATGGTATTGACATCCAGGCGGAATCGGGGAGTGCCGTGAAGAGTTTGTTCAATGGTACTGTTTCCTCTGTTACCAAGATTCCGGGTTATGATTACATGGTCCTCGTGCGACATGGATTGTATTTCACCGTTTATTCCAAATTGCAAAATGTCTCTGTCAAAAAAGGAGATGAAGTCACGACCGGGCAAGTGTTAGGCCATCTCAGTGATGATGAACCGGAATTGCATCTCGAGATATGGCAGGATAAGAATAAGTTGGATCCGGAGATGTGGATTTCCAGGAAATAGGCTCCTAGGGCTTTCTGCCCCTTCGCTTTCTTCCCCATCAAAATTTCTTTTTCCTCGAAATTTTTCACCCCTGTGTTTCTCCGCTCATCACGCATATGGCGTGATGTCGCTGCGAAAACCCCGGGGACTATTGGATTCTTTTATTAAAGAGGATTGCTCTCTTTATCTTTCACCTTCTCCTTCTCACTCAATTTCAACTTCTTCTTCTTTGACTTCTGCTTCAACTTCTCACTTCAATATTCGCTATTCATTATTCATTTTGTCCCCGGGGTTTTCAGAATGATGCGACGAAGGAGCGAATGAAGAAACACAGGGGTGATCAATTCGCAGGTACGAGCGAATTGGATGGGGCAGAATTCAGACTCACCCTCTCACCCTTTTTCATTATCTTTTCCTATTCCTATTGCCCAAAAATGAACCAGGTTTATTTCATACTGAGTAAAACTTTTGACTTTCGACAGATTCGAATTAAATTTTTAGTATTATTTTTTTTAACACCATTTCTTTCAGTTCAGGCGCAGTATTATTATATGAACAATGGTAATCATTGGTATAAGGTAGATTTAAATGCCACACTTTGCAGTTGCGATGCAGAATTATTAGGCGGACCTGGTGTAGGATTTGGTGGACCGACATTTAGCCCTGAAGGGGAGCTTTATTATCTTCTTGATGTTGTTAATTTTGAAGAAGTCAGGCATTATGATACAATAACTGGTAACCAGATTGATGTCCTGATGCAAGGACCTTTCACTATTCCTTCAATGAGTGGATTTGTAGGAACAGGTAATGGAATTTTCTATTCCATGCCTGTGCAATCTGGCGATTTCTCTTTCACCTCAGACATGCTATATCGATGGGATTCGAATACCAATACAGTGTCAGCAGTTGGTCCAACCGGATTTATTGGTGGAGGAGATATGTGCAAGAATGATGGGCAATACTATTACATTACATTAAATGATAATCCTCTTGAATATGAAATTATTCATGTGGATTTAACAGACCCCGCCAATAGTAATCTTCAGGTTTCCTATCCACTATCTCCTAATTATCATATCTTTAGCATATCAGCTTCCCCTATTTGCAACACATTAATCGGTGCTGAGGTCCACAACCAGCAATTGGTACTGATCAGTCTGATTGATGGAGCATTGACTCCAATATGTGATATACCTGAGATTGGTGGATGGGCGGCCATAACCAGTCGCCTTGAGTATTCAACAGATCCTCAATGCAATATTGCACTTGACCTGGATTGCAATAATAGTTCAGGAGCAGTGGGAGCGGATTATAATGGACCTGATGTGGATTGTCATTCAATTGAAGCCAGGATTGCTGATGACGATATGAAGATGGTGTATGATTCCAAGATCACAACGATGACCATCAAGATCGAAGGGTTTATTCCTGACAGCCCGCATGAAATTCTGGAGTATAACGGATCAGTTTCCAATATCAATGTTGCAGGTTCGGGTACGGACATGATTACCTTGACAGATGAAGGGGGAGCAATTTCCACTGATTTTAAAGCGGCGGTATTGAGTATAGGTTACAAAAACACTGCGATTCCGTTGACGCCAGGATTGCGCACAGTGAATGTTCAATTTTTTACCGAATCAGGCCAATCCAGTAATATTGCCACGGCCTTCATCCATGTAAATTCAGGCCCTGCCCTGATCGTTGAATTGGGACCTGATATTCAAGTCTGTCTTGGTCAAACCGCTACGCTCGATGCAGGCGTTTTTCCTGGCGCTATTTACAATTGGTCAACTGGTGCACACACACAAACCGTAAGTGTGAGTGAATCAGGAATTTATTATGTGACAGTCACTGATGCTACGCATTGTCCCGGGGTTGACTCAGTCGAGGTAGAAATACTTCCAGTTGTTAATGTGTCACTCAACGGTGATGTCGAGATCTGCGACAACCAGCAAGTGAATCTCATCATCAATACGGATACTCCGTTTTCACTCAGTGTGGATATTTCATCAAATCCCGGATCTCCGTTTAATTTTCCAAATGTCAATGGCGATTTTCCTTTTACAGATTTGCCCACTCAAACGACTACTTACACGATCACGAATGTGACGCCCTCACAGGATGCTTGTATTGAGATCACCGATCCGGTTCAGGTAGTGGAGGTACATCCAACATATGTTGTGTCAGTGGATGCTTCCATTTGTGATGGTGACAGCATCTTCCTTGGATTCTTTTGGGAAAGTGATCCTGGTGTTTATGAAAATACTTTGAGCTCCTATTATGGATGTGATAGTGTAGTCACCACAACACTGACGGTTCTCCCAGCTATCCAGATAACTCAACAATCCACCACTTGTGATTCCGCTGCCGCAGGTGTATTCATCACCTTTCTCAATAATCCAAACGGATGTGATACGATGGTGACGTCGACAGTCACATTACTTTCGTCAGATACAACACTGATCAATTTAACTTCCTGCAAAATTTCAAGTGTAGGCACAACCACACAAACACTTACGAATCAGTCCGGTTGTGACAGTCTTATCATCACGACTACAAGTTGGACTCCACCGGTCGATACGACATTATTAAGCCAAAAGACTTGTGATTCCACTTTGCTTGGTGTCTTTACACAATTGCTGATCGCACAGGATGGATGTGACAGCATCGTCATTACTACAGTGACAATGGCACCATCCGACACGACGTATTTGTCAGGAATCTCTTGTGATGCTGCCAGCATTGGTGTTTTTCAAAATCTGTTATTAAATCAAATGGGCTGTGATAGTCTTGTGATCACTACCATCGCAGCAGGGATGCCGGATACTACTTTGATCTTTAAGACTTCTTGTGATTCGGCAAGCCTTGGTGTAACAGAGATCCATTACACCACCATACATGCATGTGATAGCGTCGTGATCACGAACACGACCTACAGCGCACAGGATTCGACCTTTCTCTCTTCCACTTCCTGTAATCCGGATGAGGTGGGGGATTTCGTCGAAATCCTACAGAATCATTTTGGCTGTGATAGCATTGTGACCACGACAATTTCATTGCTGCCGTCGGACGAAACATTTATCACCGGCACGACCTGTGATCCTGGAGAAGTGGGGGATTTCGTCGAAATCCTACAGAATCACCTTGGTTGCGACAGCATCGTTCATGAGTCGGTTTCACTTTTGCCATCGAGCACGACTTTCCTTTCTTCGACCACTTGCACTTCTTCACAAGCCGGAATATTTGTCACCACACTCCAAAATAAATATGGCTGCGACAGCATCGTGACGCTGACTGTTTCACTCATTCCTGCTGATACCATAATATTGATTTCAAAGACTTGCGATCCTGCACAAGTCGGAAGTACCCAAAATACTTTCACCAATCAGGACGGATGCGACAGTCTCGTGATCCAATCCACAGAATTATTTCCTCTTCCACAATTGAGCGTCCAGGTCACTTCCGATTTCAACGGCTACGGTATCAGTTGCTTTAGTGAGAGTGATGGTAGTGCAATCGCGAATGTGACAGGTGTCAGTCCATTTCAATATTCATGGTCTACGGGAAGTTCGGATCAAAGCATCACAGGATTAAGCAGTGGAGATTACTTTGTCACTATAATCGATGGTAATGGATGTCAAAGCAATAGCTCTGTCTCCATTTCCGAGCCAGAAGAATTTTCAATCGGCTTTGAAGTTTCACAACCCGACTGTTTTGATCATCACGAAGGCAGCATCACAGTGATGCAAACAGGCGGAGTTCTTCCTGTTCGATATTCGATTGATGGAACAAATTTTCAAACTTCACCAATATTCAATGCATTATCTGCCGGCACTTACACTTTGACCGCCATTGATGCGAATGATTGTGATGTTCAGGAGATTATCTGGATCAATGTGCCGCTTGATATTCATGTCGACTTAGGCATGGACAGAATTATTCTTCCCGGCGACACTTTCATTCTCGAAGCGATAGTCAATGTTCCGTATGATTCCTTATCGACCATATCCTGGTCAGGTTTATCGAATCCCATTTGTCCAATCTGCCTCACACAACCTATTGCACCGATTATCACGACAGCATATTCCATTTCTGTTTCAAATTCGCAAGGATGTTCCGATCAGGATTCTGTCGTCGTAACTATTCAAAAGAATGTTGACATTTTCATCCCGAATGTTTTTTCTCCGAATGGTGATGGTATCAATGATCGATTAGTGATTAGTGCTGCTTCCGAAGTTGAAGAGATTGAATCGATGGAGATTTTTGACCGGTGGGGAAATATGGTATTTGCTGCCAGGAATTTTCCGCCGAATGATCCGATGAATTCATGGGATGGTAAAATGAAGGGTATTGAAATGAATCCTGGTGTATTTGCTTATCGAATGGTAGCCCGATTCAAGGATAATAGACAGGAGGTTAGAAATGGGGATATCACACTGGTTAGATAGTTATTCTTTTCCTTTGATGATATCAACTTTTCTGCGACTAAGAATTAATCAGAGAAATAGAATTCTGTAAATTCTGATATAAGATGATGGCGAGGTTTAAGGATGGGAGGAGAGAGGTGAGGAATGGGGATGTGACGTTGGTGCGATGATTCAGCCCTTTGCCCCATCGAAATTTCATGCTTCGCGAAATTTTTCACCCCTGTGTTTCTTCGCTCATCACTTGGCGTGATATCGCTGCGAAAACCCCGGGGACTTTAGGAGTTACGCCGCGATGCGGCTAATTGAAGATTTTTTTTGCATTTCGTTGCTACCAACCTATTGCCGCGACGCGGCGAAGGATCTCACATTAA